>Ga0208549_100008_pt1 | contig 140765 bp, 160 predicted proteins | sample BED_host_MetaG_FD_187135 | JGI IMG/M metagenome (GOLD analysis project Ga0208549, IMG submission 187135) | Hot spring microbial mat communities from Yellowstone National Park, Wyoming, USA - BED_host_MetaG (SPAdes) (version 2) | ecosystem: Environmental > Aquatic > Thermal springs > Hot... | reverse complement strand
AAGTACAGGTAAAATAGATAAAAAAGAACTTAGAAAAAACTTTTAGAATAATTTATCCATATTGTACATAAAAGCTGGTTCCGTCGCTTGTTAAACCAGAAGGAGATGCTAAAACCTTTCCGTTATAGTCAACCATCGTTATTGAAACATAATTAAAACTTGATATCGGTGCATAAACTCCATTAACATTTGCATAGCAAGTCCCAGAAATTCTAGTGTAGTCATAACCATAGTATACTCTGCCAAAGTTTGCCAGCTTTGTTAAGCTTCCTCCTATAGCTGGTCTCTCAACGATCCATTCAGCAGAATTTCTCTGAGCATTTGAAACAACAGTTGCAGGAGATATAAATATCCAACTTTCGTTTAGGTCTTTTATAACGGTAGTAAAAGTTCCATCGCTGTTATAAACTACCCATGCAATGATCAAATCTCCTGGCTTAACTACATCACTACTCGGTGCATAGACTGGTGGGGAAGGATAGAATTCATACCATGCAGAATATGAAACTTTTCCAGATTGGCTTTGAACGAGTATTCCAGTTTGTTCCACTGTGCTGCTATTATAGCCATCTATTCCTACCCAAAATGCAACATAAGTGCTTCCTTTGCTTGGGCTAACGTTTGGGACTGTCCATGATCCGTTTACGCTATAGACAGAACCCGGTGATGCTAAAACAGCATAACCGGCCCAATTCAAAGAGGAAGAACTTCCAAACTCATTGCTAGTTATTGGAACAATTATAAACATGCTTTTATTCTGAAATAGCGATATTGCAAACAAACCAATGCTTGATAAAGATATCAGAACTGTTATAGTTATTACCAAGAGAATTTTCATCTTTCTATTCGTATTTTGCTCTGTTATTTTTGCTTTCATGCTTGTTAACGTTATTATATATTAAAATTATATAAAACTATCTTAAAAATAAAAAATTATTTTATTTTAAAAGTTATAATTGACTTGCTTCAACTTTTAGTAGCTTATATATAGCTTGCACTCTTTTAGCAGGATGTGGATGTGTTTGTAAAATATCTATGTAAAAAGGAACTTTCTGATTAAGCCATTTCTCAAGTAAAAGATCCGGATCCTTTTGCTTTACCTTAACAGGCGCTGTGGTGATTATTATTCCTGTGAATGGATCAATCCTCATATTTTGAATATAAATTTGTATTTTAGCCAATGCAGAAGCTAAATAAATTGCATCGTTTCCGTATACTTTTACAGAATTTAAATCTGCATATGATTCTCTTAGCCTGTTAAACCAAAGAACAAAAACTTGAATGAAAAATGTTAGCAAGAAAAGCAGGCCTCCTAAAGCTAGTAAAGCTATTGCAAATATTAAGTCAACTTCACTATAAGCAAAGAAGAGTAAAGTCCAACCTAAATTAAAAAGCATGTTACTGATAAAGCCTAGTACTGAAGGTATTAAACCTATTGTCATTCCCAATTCAACATCAAAATGTTTAATGTGTCCAACTTCATGTGCTATTACTGCCTTGAGCTCTTCTTTATTCAAAATTCTTAAAAGAGGCTTGGTAATTGCTACTCTTTTTCCTGATATGTAATTTCCATATGCAAATGCATTTGGATAAATTTCATCTGCAATAAGAACCTTAGGCATTTTTACTTTGCTTTTATTTGCAGCTTCTTCAACCATTTCATAAATCAATCCATATTCTGGGTCATTCTTTTTTACTTCAAACGTTTTCCTACCTACCAAATAAGGCGAAATTATCCATTGAATAAGCCAAAATATTCCAAGAAAAACGAAAATTAAGAATAATGGGAGACCTAAGAAATAAACAATAAGATAAACAACCAATGCCTCAGCAATAATGCTAAAAATTCCAGCGATGGTCATTTTAATCTTTAAATTTAGTTCATAACCCATCGAACTTCCTCACATGTTAAAATGTAATTCTTACTTATTATAAAGTTTAAAAAATTATTTTAAGGAAAAATTTAAATATTGGCAAATAATGTCTAATATGAGGGAAAAATGGGTGATTTAGTTTGGCAATGGATATATAAGTACAAAAATCATCAATAATGTACTTAGAAAGATAGAGGAGTCTGAGAATGGTATCTTCATAATATTTAAGAGCAATAGTTTAGCAAAAATTTATTACTCCTTTGATAACTGTGATACAATTAAGTTTGATATTAACAAGATTTCCCGTCTAAATGAATTGAGGGAAATTTTAAAGAGAAATTCTTTAATAGGATACATTTCCTATTCATTTGCTAGTATAATAGAAAAGTTACCTTACAAACCATTTCATCCTTTCCATGATTTGGAAATGATTGTTACAGATAAAAAATTAAATTTCAAAACGTTAAGATTTAACGATCTTGTAAATTCTATTAGAAAGCTAGTTAGTAGTAACGAATTTAATTCTTTCAAAGTAAATCGTGCATTAGAAAATAAAAACAAGGAAGAATTCGAAAGAGATGTATACAAAGTTAAGAAATACATATTAAAAGGAGAAGCTTTCCAGGTAGTGATATCAAGAAGATATGAGATAAACTTTGATGGAAGCCTTATAGAACCTTTCCTAAATCTAGTCCTTATAAATCCTTCTCCTTACATGTATTATTTAAAATTTGGAGATAGAAGGATTATAGGGGCTTCTCCTGAAACTCTCTTCAGGATTAAAAACGGAATTTTAGAAACATTTCCAATTGCAGGCACTAGACATCGCTCTAATAAAGTTGAAGAAGACCTTAGGCTTTTGAAAGAACTTCAAAACAGTCTTAAGGACTATGCTGAGCACTCCATGCTTGTAGATTTAGCACGTAATGATGTTGGAAAGGTTTCAGAAATAGGAACCGTTAAGGTCTCATATTATAGGAAAATTAAGAAATATTCTCATGTCCAGCACATAGTTTCAAAAGTCACAGGTAAATTAAGGAAAGGGTTGGATTCGATAGATGCATTAGAAGCTTTATTCCCTGCGGGAACAGTGAGCGGGGCTCCTAAAATAAGGGCAATGGAATTGATAGATTCTATTGAAAAATATCCTAGAGGTCCATATGCAGGTGTAGTAGGAATTATCAATCAAAATCAATTAACCGACCTTGCGATAACAATTAGATCAATTTTTTCTTACAATAACACAGCATACATACAAGCAGGTGCAGGAATAGTTTTTGACTCTGATCCTACTTCTGAATACTATGAAACGGAGTATAAAATGAAAGCAGCTTTTGAGGCGATGAACATAAGAAAGGAGGTAGTTTTGACATGAAAATTCTTCTCATAGATAATTACGATTCTTTTGTTTATAATTTATATCAGGCTATAGGAAAATATGAAAGAGATATAACAGTAAAAAGAAACGATCAATTAAGCATAGACGAAATTGAAGGGTACGATGCAGTAGTGTTATCTCCTGGGCCAGGCGATCCTAGAAGGAACTTCAAAATAGGTATTGGATTGGAAATGATTAAGCAATTTTACAGTTCAAAGCCTATTTTAGGCGTATGCTTAGGTCATCAGGAAATTTGCTACGCTCTTGGGGGTAAGATAAGAAGGGCAAATAGAATTGTTCACGGTAAAAAAAGTTTAATCAAACATTTCGGTTCAGTTCTATTTGAAGGTGTTCCAGAAAAATTTACTGCAGGAAGATATCATTCCCTAGTTGTTTATCATCTTCCTAATGAACTAAAATTGACTGCAATAAGTATAGAAGATCATGAAATAATGGCTGTGGAACATATAAGTTATCCAGTTTTTGGTTTACAATTCCATCCTGAATCGATATTAACAACGAAAGGCGAACTCATTATTTTCAATTTCTTGAGGGTTTGTAAAAAATGATAAAAGAAGCAATAATAAAGTTAACGGAAAGAAAGGATTTAACATTCGATGAAGTTCAAACAGTGATGAATGAGATTGTAAACAATCAAGCATCTCCTTCACAGATAGCAGCTTTTCTAACAGCTTTGAAGATGAAAGGAGAAACACCATCCGAAATAGTTTCTTTTGCAAGAATCCTAAAAAGTTTATGTTTAAAATTACAACATAGCTTTAACGATTTGGTCGATACAGCAGGCACAGGAGGCGATAAGGTTAAAACATTTAACGTAAGCACAGCCACAGCGTTTGTCTTAGCTGCTTCAAATATTAAAGTTGCAAAGCACGGTAATAGAGCTGTTACAGGTAATAGCGGAAGTGCTGATGTTCTTGAAGAATTTGGAATAAACATTTATTTAGGGCCTAAAGAAGCTTTGGAATGTTTAGAAAGAATAAATTTGTGTTTTTTATTTGCACCTCTTTATCATACCGCTACAAAGAATGTAGCAACAGTAAGGAAGGAAATAGGCATAAAAACGATTTTCAATATTCTAGGGCCTCTTACCAATCCAGCAAATGTTAACAGACAGGTGGTGGGCGTGTATGAACCTAGTCTTGTTTATACAATTGCCAACGCACTCAAATCTTTGAACGTGAAAAAGGCATGTGTTGTCCATGGATTAGAAGGTATTGATGAATTCTCAATTTCTTCAAACAACTTAATTGCGTTTATTGAAGAAGGTGAGATTGATTTTTCAATATTTGATATAACTGAAATTGGTTATAAGAAATTTAATACTTCAGATTTAATATGCAATTCTCCGAAAGAAAGCGCAAAAGTAATTTATGATATATTATCAGGCAAAGAAAGTTTAGAGGCTCCTAAATCTCTATTTCTTAAATTTAATGCAGCTTTAGGCTTTATAGTAGCAGGCAAAGCTAGAGATTTAAAGGAGGGTATTCAAATTGCTGAAGAAACAATTAAAAGCGGAAAACCCTTTGAAATCTTAAAGGAATTTGTAGTTCTCTCGAAAGGAAATATAGATAAATTTGAAAGCTTCGAAAAAAATGTATAACTTCTTAATAAAAGCAGTGGAAAGTATAAAATCTTTACTAAAAGAAGGATACTATGACTTAAATTCAAGCGTTGAAAGGGAAGGATTTTCGCTTAAGGACTTCTTAAAAGAAGATTCCTTTAGAATCATAGTTGAATTGAAAAAGAAATCTCCTTCATCTGGCATAATTAAAAATACAATAGAGGATAAATTGCCTTTTAATTTGGTTGAAAATGGAGCAAAAGGTTTATCATTCTTGATTGAAAGAAATTACTTTGATGGTTCCATTGAGTATTTGCAAAAGATATCAAGCAAAATAAATGTTCCTATACTTTTCAAAGATTTTGTAATTCATAAGAAGCAAGTAGAAGCTGCTAAAAGAGCAGGAGCGGATATAATTCTACTTATAGCGGAAATCTTTGAATTAGGAATATCTATACATGGCTTTAGAGAGTTGATTGATTATTCACATCACTTAGGTTTAGAAACAATTGTTGAGACGAATAACGTTGAAATTGCAAACAGATTAATGGATACAGAAGCTGACTATGTAGGAATAAACAATAGAGACTTAAAGACTTTGGAAATAAATCCTGATCACTTTTACAATATATCTTCAAAAATAATTAAGAGAAAACCTTTAGTTGCTGAGAGCGGTTATTCTAGCAACAAACAAATTATTCGAGATAAAAAAGCAGGAGCTGATTTCTTTCTTATAGGAACATGTATAATGTCAGCAACAGATCCTGTAGAAAAACTGAGGGAGTTGTTAAAATATGATTAGGATAAAAATATGCGGAAATAAAAGAGTAGAAGATATGCATATTGCAGCTAAACTAGGTGCACATGCATTAGGCTTCATATTTAATATTCCTTCATCTCCTAGGAATAATACATTCGAAGAAGCAAAGAATCTAGTTGCAAATTCGCCTTCTTTGATTGATTTGATTCCTGTAACAACTTTAGAGAATATACATGAAGTGTTAAAGTTTGGAATTAGAACAATTCAAACAATAGGAAACATAAAGGAAATATTCAAATTGAAAAAGAATTATCAAGAATTGAATTTAATTCCCGTTTTATATGTAAGAGAAGAACTTCCAGATGAAGGGACTCTTAAAATTTGTTCAGAATTTAAAGCTATTGTGATAGATACGAAAAGTGAAAAACATCTAGGAGGCTCGGGAATAGTTCATGATTGGAATATTTCAAGAAAAATTAGCAAAGAATTAGGTAATGTAATCCTGGCAGGAGGTCTTAATGAGAAAAATGTTGTAGAGGCAATAACAAAAGTTGAGCCTTACGGTGTCGATGTTTCAAGTGGTGTTGAATCTAGGCCAGGAGTGAAAGACCCTGTAAAGATGAGAAAATTTATTGAAGCGGTGATGAAATATGGATAAAAAAGGTTGGTTTAAAGATTTTGGAGGAAGCTACGTACCTGAAACATTGGTAAAAGTATTAGATGATCTATGGAAAGGTTTCAAGAAGGCCATTAAGTCTGAAGAATTTTTGAATGAATATCAAAACTATCTGAAGGATTATGCAGGAAGACCAACTCCATTGTATTATGCAAGGAACTTATCAAACAAAATAGGTGGAGCGAGAATATTTTTGAAAAGAGAGGATCTTTTGCATGGCGGGGCTCATAAAATAAACAATGCAATAGGACAAGCACTATTGGCAAAGAGCATGGGTAAAACTAGACTCATAGCTGAAACAGGAGCTGGACAACATGGAGTTGCTGTTGCAATGGCGGCTGCAGCCTTGAATATGAAGGCTGAAATATATATGGGTTCTGAAGATGCGGAAAGACAAAAAATAAACTTGCAAAGGATGAAAATACTCGGAGCTAAAGTAAATATTGTTGAATCTGGAAGTAGGACTTTAAAAGATGCAATTAACGAAGCAATAAGAGATTGGATAGCAAACTTTGAAGATACACATTATTTGCTTGGTTCAGTAGTTGGTCCACATCCATATCCATCAATCGTTAAATATTTCCAAAGCATAATAGGCAAAGAAACAAAGAAGCAATGCGTTGAGAAAATAGGTAGGTTACCTGATTACATAGTTGCTTGTGTAGGCGGAGGCAGCAATGCGATCGGCATATTTAGTTCGTTTATAAATACTAAAGTTGCGCTCATAGGAGTACAAGCGGCTGGAAAAGGAATAGAAACTGGGTATCATGCGGCCCCGTTAATAGCTGGCTCTATTGGAATATTACATGGGATGAAAACATATGTATTACAGGATGAAAACGGCCAGATAAAGACAACTTACAGTATTGCACCTGGCCTAGATTATCCAGCTGTTGGCCCTGAACATTCTTATTTAAAAGATACTAAAAGAGTGGAATATGTTTCAGTTAAGGATGAAGAAGCAATAGAGGCATTTGAAATTCTATCTAAAACAGAAGGAATAATACCTGCATTGGAACCGAGTCATGCTTTAGCCTATGCAATAAAATTGGCTAGGAATCTAAGCAAAGATAAAGTTATTATTGTAAATCTCTCGGGAAGAGGAGACAAAGATATAGATTCATATTTAAAGTTCAAGGGAATAAGTTTATGAGAGAAAAGTTATTCGATTCTAAAAGGTCAGCTTTGATTTGCTATATTATTCCGGGTTATCCTGATTATGAAACAAGTCTAAAACTAGCAAGAATCTTGTTAGAAAATGGTGCAGACGCTTTAGAGCTAGGTGTTCCCTTTTCTGATCCAATAGCTGATGGAATAACAATTCAGAAAGCATCTTATAAAGCATTGATTAGTGGAATAAACTTAAAGGAAGTTATAAAATTCGCTAGAATATTAAGGAAAGAATATTCTGCTCCAATTTATCTCATGAGTTACCTAAATCCCTTATTTAAATATGGTTATGAAAAAGTTGCTGAAGAAATGAGAGATTCTGAAATTAATGGAGCAATCATTCCTGATTTACCTGTTGATCTTTTTGATGACTGGTATAGAATATGTGAAAAATTCAATTTAGAAACAGTTTTATTATGTTCCCCTTCAACAAGCTTGAAAAGAATTAAAATGATAGAAAGCAAAACTACTGGTTTTATTTATCTAGTTTCAATTTTCGGGGTTACTGGAGCAAGAGAGTATTTTCCTGAATATACTTTTAATTTTATTGCTAAAGTTAGTAAAAATACAAGAAAACCTATCGTAGTAGGCTTTGGAATATCTAATCCTTTACAAGTAAAGGAAATTATGAAATACGATGTGGATGGAATAGTTGTAGGAAGTGCAATATTAAGATATTTTGAAAAAGGAAACGGAAGTGATACCTTTGATAAAATAAAAGTTTTCCTTAAAGAAATTAAAAAATCACTCTAGGGCTATGAGACCGAAAGATTTATATTTAACCAGTTTTTATAAAATTTATGCAAATTTCCTCAATGAAAGAAGAGGAAAGGAGGTGAGTCTTATTGTATCGAGACTACAATCCGTATTTGAGGAAGTTGCAAAGAAACTCGATAATTGGCATTACGAGTCAGCAAAGTCTGCTTTAAACATACTTCACGCAGTCTATTTTGATTGGCTTAAAGGGGGTAACAGATTATTCATTCTCAGTAAAAGCCATTCATCGCTAGCTTTATATTCAGTATTCATTGAACTAGGTTACATAAGTTTTGCCGATCTCGATAAATTCGCAAAGCCGGATTCGAATTTGCAATCGCATCCAGAAGGTAAAAGTTTCCCAACGATAATGGTTTCAACTGGTTCATTAGGCCAAGCTCTTTCAATTGCAGCAGGAATTTCATTTGCTAAAAGGATAGACAAAGAAAATGTAGAAATAGCAGTATTAATGGGCGACGGTGAACTTAATGAAGGACAAGTTTGGGAATCTATAGCCACAATTTCCCATAATAAGCTTAATAATATAATTGCAATCGTCGATAGAAATGGAATTCAGCTAAGCGGGGAAACAGACAAAATAAAGAATCTGAACAACATTGAAAAGAAATTTGAAGCGTTCGGATGGTTTACTTTAACATGCGATGGTTCATCAATTTATGAAATATCTAAGTGTTTAAACACATGCAGCCTAATAACTGATAGACCAAAAGCAGTAATATGCGATACTAGCATGTTATTAAAGAAAGGGGTGATGTAAATTTATACAAAGCAAGACTTTAACTTTCACGAGTATAAGGGAGAGCTTAGCTGAAATACTTATAGAGCTTGGTAGTGAGAATGAAAAAATTGTTGTTGTAGATTGCGATGTTTCCAAGTCTACCAAATCCTCATTATTCAAAGAGGTATTTCCTAATAGATTTATAAGTGTAGGAATAAGTGAGCAAGACCTTGTAGGAGTTTCAGCCGGTCTCGCTATAGCAGGTAAAATTCCTTTAGCATGTTCATTTTCAATGTTCCTATCTAGAGCATGGGAACAAATAAGGAATACAGTATGTAAAGATAATTTGAATGTAAAATTCATAGTCACACATTCAGGACTCTCTGATCATCTTGATGGATATTCTCACCAGTCACTTGAAGATATTGCAATATTTAGAGTTATTCCTAACATGAAAGTGGTCGTACCTTCTGATTCTATAGCTCTTAGGAAATTATTAAGGAAAGCTGTAGAAATCGAAGGACCTTTTTACATAAGATTAGGCAGAGATAATGAAATTAGAATCTATGAAGATCATGAAGAATTTGAAATAGGCAAAGCTAAGATTTTGTTTAAAGGAAAGGATGCTTATATAATAGCCTGTGGTACAATGGTTGGTATTTCATTGGAAATTTCACGAATTCTTAAAGAGAAAGGCCTAAATGTAGGAGTTGTTGATATGCATACAATCAAGCCTTTAGATCAAAACACTCTCCTTAACATTTCAAAAGATGTTCCAATTATATTTACTTTAGAGGAACATAGCATAATAGGAGGTCTTGGGAGCGCTGTTTCTGAATTTATATCTGAGACAAATCCAATTCCTGTTAAAAGGTTAGGAATTAATGATAGATTTGGAACATGTGGAAGAAGCTATTTTGAGCTTTTAAGTTACTTTAATTTGTTGCCTGAACAATTAGCCAAAAGAATAGAGGTGATCTTAAATTCCTAAAAGGTTGGTTGATAAAGACGGCAAAGAAAAGACAATAATCAAAGTTAATAATGTAGAAATAGGCAAAAGACCAGTAGTTATTGCAGGTCCTTGTTCGGTTGAAAATAGGGATCAAATAATACAAACAGCTCTTTTTGTTAAAAAAAGTGGGGCACATATGTTAAGGGGTGGAGCCTTTAAGCCTAGAACATCGCCTTATTCTTTCCAAGGATTACAATATGAAGGATTGAAGCTTTTAAAGGAAGCTTCAGAAATATCGGGGTTGCCAATAGTAACTGAAATACTAGATGTTAGAGATCTGAATTTGTTTCTAGAATATGCCGATGTTATTCAAGTAGGAGCAAGGAATATGCAAAATTTTCCTCTTCTAAAAGAGCTTGGAAAAATAGATAAACCAATTTTGCTTAAAAGAGGTTTTGGATGTACAATAGAAGAATTGCTTTATGCTGCTGAATATATTCTCAGTGGAGGAAATTCAAAAGTAATTCTATGCGAGAGAGGAATTAGAACTTTTGAAACTTCAACAAGATTCACTCTTGATATAAATGCTGTTCCATTGCTTAAAGAAATTACCCACCTTCCCATAATTGTGGATCCAAGTCATGCAGCGGGCAAAAGATCATTAGTTCCTCCTTTAGCTAAAGCAGCGCTTGCTGCAGGAGCTGATGGAATAATAGTAGAAGTTCATCCAAATCCAGATGCAGCTTTATCAGACGGTCCTCAAAGTATGAATTTTGAACAGTTTGAAAAGCTTATGGAGGATTTGAGAAAATGGAATTTAATTTGAATTTAAATAAAAGTATTTCTTCAAAGATATTAGTTTCTGAAAATGCTAGGAAAGAGATTGTGAAAATTCTTTCAAGTTCCTCTTATTTCAACTTAGCAGTTTTAGCTGACGAATCGGTTTACGATTTGTGGATTTCTAGCGAAAGAAACGACTTCCTAGAAATAAAAAGCAACGTTCACGTTTTTATTCCTGGAAAGGGTGAAGATATAAAGAGCATCGAAAAGTATGAAAGGATATCCTCTGCACTATTAAAAGCAGGAATTGAAAGGGATTCATTAATTTTAGCCATAGGAGGTGGAGCATTGACAGATTTTGCAGGCTTTATAGCTTCAACTTATATGAGGGGAATTGACTTGGTTACAGTTCCAACAACCTTACTTGCACAGGTTGATGCAGCCATAGGAGGAAAGAATGGAATTAATCTTATCATAAAAAACGCTATAGGAACTTTTTATTTACCAAATTACGTTATTATAGATCCAATATTTATAGAAACTCTTCCTTTTGAAGAGTATTTAAACGGTCTAGCAGAAATCATAAAGTATTACGTAATTAAAGGAGGAATTTTCAAGAATATTTTTGAAAATAATTTATATCTTGTTAAAGAAAGAGACAAAAATATTTTGTTAAAGCTTATCGAAGAATCTGTAGAAACAAAGTTGCAAGTTGTTAAGAAAGACTTTGAAGAAAAAAATGAAAGAATGATACTTAATTTTGGTCATACTATAGGACATGCAATTGAAAGCTTAAGCGAGTATAAAATAAAGCATGGAACTGCTATTTCTTATGGTTTTATTGTCGAATCTATAATAGCAAATTCAGTACTTGGTTTCCCGTTTGAGGATATTAATTTCATACTTGATTTGATTAACAATTTAGGTTTCAGATTTAACTTCAGATTCAATGAGGATGATATAATAAGAACGCTTATTTTAGATAAAAAAAGAAGGAAAGGGAAAATCATGATGGCTTTACCCTCAAAAATAGGCAATTTTGAAATAGTTGAAGTTTCAAAAGAATCGATAAAGGAAGCAGTTGTAAAAGCAAATTCGCTTATTCAAAAATGTTAAAATTCGCTTTAATTGGGAATCCTTTGATACATTCTATAGGGAAAAGAGTTTATTCAGAGCTGTTTAAATTTTTAAAATTAGAAGCAAGTTATGAACATTTTGAAATAAGAGACGAGGAAATTTCTAATACCGTAAGTTACTTTAAGTTGAATAGCTACAAAGGTTTCAATGTTACTATTCCTTTTAAGAGTAAAATAGTAAATTTTTTGGATGAATTGGAAAGTGATGCTAAAGTTGTTGGGGCAGTTAATAATGTATGTATAGATAACAATAAACTATTAGGCTTCAATACGGATATACTAGGAATAAAGAATTCTCTAAAAAGGTTTAACGTAAATAAAATAGAAAATGCTTGTATAATAGGCGCAGGTGGTTCGGCTAAAGCTGCTCTATTTGCTATTAAGGACATTGCTAAGAATGTTTATGTCTTAAATAGAAGTTATGAGAAGGCCATTGAACTTGTAAACTTGTTCAAGGGCTATTATTCTAGCATTAAAGCTTTCCCTTTGAATAGCGAAGAAGCGATGAAAACGATAAGCAAAGGTGATTTAATAATAAACTGCACACCTGTTGGAATGTATCCAAATATTAATTCATCCCCCATAAACAATAGTCTAATAAGCAACAACGCAACAGTTATTGATTTGGTTTACAATCCTGTTAATACAAATTTAATATCGTACGCAAAAAGCTTAGGATGCAGGGTAATCGATGGATTATGGATTTATGTTTATCAACTAATTGAAAACTTAAAAATTTGGATTGGTATTGAGATGGATGCTGATTTTGTGAGAAATATTTGCACAAAGTTTATAAAATGAGCTCAAAAGCAACTACTTTTGGAGCAATATCAGTTTTGAACGGCATATTTAACGGAATTGGATGTTCTTTAGCTGTTAATTTGAAGGTTAAAGTTGAAGTTGAAACAATAGAAGAACCTGAAGTTATTACCACAATTGAAATTAAAAACGAGAACAGAAAAGTTGATCTGAAGCTTGTTAATTCGTGTTATAACTTAGTTAAAAATAAGTTCGAATACAATGGCGGTTTTAGAATCAAAATATATTCAGAAATTCCATTTTCAAGAGGACTTAAAAGTAGTAGTGCTGTTGGAAATGCTTTAATTAAAGCTATGACAGATGCAATAGGAATAAAGCTCGGAAATTTCGATATAGCTAGGCTTTGTGTTGAAGCTTGCAAGGCTGCAAGAGTTACTGTTACGGGAGCTTTTGATGATGCATGTGCAACAATTAACGGTGGATTGTTTTTAGTGGATAACTATTCGCTCAGAATTATATCCAGCTATGAAGTTGGTTTGTATAAAGTAGTAATTGGTTTTACCGATTCTATAAGGGAAAAAGCTAGCATAAATCCAGATAAATTTAAACTTTTGAGTAATTTAGCATTCTATGCTTGCAAACTTATAATGAAAGGGAAGTGGCTAAACGCAATGAATATAAATGCATTCTTATCGTGTGCAGCTCTTAATGATAGTTTGAAGCCTATAATTCTTGCTATAGAAAGAGGTGCTTTAGCTTCAACCTTATCGGGGACAGGGCCTTCTGTTGTAGCGATATCCGACAATCCAGATCCTATAGCTGAAATATGGAAAGAATTCGGCATGAACGTTATAATAACGGAAACTTTGGGGTCTAAGTCGTGGAATTGATTATAATTCCTCCTGAAAGAGTAGAGGGAGAGATAACACCTCCATCATCAAAAAGTTATACACATAGAGCTGTTTTCCTATCTTTACTTTGCAATGGTACAACTACTATAAATAACCTGCTAATAAGTTCAGATACAAATGCAACTTTAAGAGCTTTCAAGCTATTTGGTGGTAAAATATCTGAAAATAAATTTTTAGGAAAAGGATTACCTTCAAGCACATCTAAAATTATTGACTGTGAAAACTCCGGCACAACTTTAAGAATTGCGTGTTCAGTCGCAGCGCTAGCTAAAGGAATAACAATACTTAGCGGAAGCAAATCCTTGTGTAAAAGGCCTATTTGGCCATTGGAATCTGCTCTTAATAGCTTAGGAATTGAGACAATTTCAAAAGAAGGTTTCCCACCTATCGCTATAAAGGGCGGTAAGATAAAAAACAATGAAGTAAATATTTTAGGTAACATATCTTCGCAGTATATTTCAGGTCTCCTAATTATATCTCCAAAAATTGGCCTTAAAATCAACGTAATAGGCGATCTTGTTTCTGAGACCTACGTAAAACTTACAATTAAAATGATGAATGAATTTTCAGTAGAAGTGAATCATGAAAATAATAGCTTTTATGTTGAAAAGCAAGATTATAAGCCAACTGAAATTAACATTCCTGCAGACTTATCATCAGCCTCATTTTTTATAGCTGCAGGATTGCTCAAAGGTAAAGTAAAACTTTGGAATACTTTCAAAGATCCATATCAGGCCGATAGTGAATTCATTGATATAGTTAAAAGAATGAATGGAAGAATTTACGAGGGTGAAAATTACATTGAAGCCCAAGAATCCAATTTGGAAGCTACAGAAATTAATTGCAAAAATTGTCCAGATTCTGTTCCAATTCTTTCAGTAATCGCAGCTAAAGCAAAAGGAACAACTAGGATAAAAGGAATTGAACATTTAAGATATAAAGAAAGCAATAGAATAGAGACTGTGGCTTTCAATTTGAGAAGATTAGGGGTTGAAGTTAAAACGGGTAATGATTACATTGAAATAAAAGGGAAAGAAGAATTCAAAAGTGCTACTTTTCAAAGCTTTGGAGATCATCGTATTGCAATGGCGTTTTCTATAGCTTCACTAGTTGCAAAAGATTCATGTATAATTAAAGGCATCGAATGCATTAAGGATTCATATCCTAATTTCCTTTCAGATCTTTTAAAAGTAGGTGTGAAATACCATGTTGGGTAAACTATTTCAGGTATCTTTTTTTGGAGAAAGCCATGGAAAATGTGTAGGGGTAATTATAGAAGGTTGTCCTCCTGGTATTAAGGTAAGCATCGAAGAAATTAATTCTGAATTGGAAAAAAGAAAGCCAGGAAGTTCAATCTATGTCTCTCCTAGAAAAGAGGAAGACAAGGTAGAAATATTGAGTGGAATATTTAATAACTTTACAACAGGATTCCCTGTTTCTTTAGTAGTATACAACAAGGATGTTATTTCATCCTTCTATGAAAAAATTCGTAATACTCCAAGACCAAGTCACGCTGATTATGTTGCAACGATTAAATACTTTGGTTATAATGATTACAGGGGCGGTGGCATCTTTTCTGGAAGACTAACTTTACCTATGGTAATAGCTGGTTATTTTGCAAAGAAGATCTTGAACAAATACGGGATAGAAATATATTCTTATTTGAAATCTGTAGGTCCTTATGAATGCAATCCTTCAATTGAGGAAGTTAAGGAGAATACTTATAAAAGTCCTTTAAGATTTCCAGATCTTTCAAAAATCGAAGAAATTGAAAAATATCTTATTGATATAATAAAGGAAGGCGATACAGTAGGGGGAATAATTGAAACAATTGCTCTTAATTTGCCTGTTGGATTAGGAGAGCCTCCAATAGATACTTTAGATGGAGATTTAGCAAAAGCTTTATTTGCAATCCCGGCTGTTAAAGGAGTTGAGTTTGGTTCAGGCTTTAAATTAGCAAAAATGAAAGGAAGCGAAGCAAACGATCCTTACGCAATAAAGGATGGTAAAATTATTACTTTAAAAAACAATTCAGGTGGAATATTGGGAGGAATAAGTAATGGAATGCCTCTTATTCATAGGGTAGTATTAAAGCCTGCATCTTCTATAAGAAAAAAACAAAAAACAGTAGATTTGGAAAAAATGGAGGAAACCGAAATAGTTGTTGAAGGAAGGCATGATCCATGTATAGCAATACGGGCTGTTCCAGTCGTTGAATCTGTAACTGCTATAGTTTTAGCTGATCATCTACTCAGGTGGTTATCTTGGAAGAAACTATTGGAGAAATAAGAAAGAGCATAGACGAGATAGATCAAAAGATAATCGAGCTTCTCAATGAAAGGATTAAACTATGTAAAAGAATTGCCATGATTAAAAGGTCTCAAAGAATTCCTATTAAAGATGAAAAAAGAGAAATGGAAATAATAAATAGACTAGGGATTTTTTCTGACATTTTTAAGGAAATAATTAAAATTTGTAGAAAATACGAGGAAGAAATTGTTCAAAATGGACAGTGATGATTTTAAGAGGGTAGCCATTATTGGAGGAGCAGGCAGAATGGGTTCGCTTTTTGCAAGATTGCTAAAGCCGTATTATAAAGTAGGCATATACGATTTGGATGAAAATAAATGCAAATTAATTGCTAAAGAGCTCAACATTGATTATTTTTCAAGTCTAAAGGAAGCAATTGAGGCAAGCGAAGTCATAGAAGTAGCCACGCCTCTTTCAAAAACAAGAGATATAATAAAAAGAATAGGTAAGTATAATTGCAAGGATAAGCTTGTGTTTGACATCGCTTCATTCAAATCTGACATAATTTCTGCTTACAAAAATTTTGAAAAAAACAGTAAAATTGTAAGTATTCATCCAATGTTTGGTCCTGGCATAAAGTTTACTAAAAATAAGCCTGTTCTTGTCATTCCACTAGAAGGGCATGAGAATGATGTTAAGTTCGTTAAGGAATTTTTAAAAGAATTAGAGTTTGATTTCATAGAAATTGATCATAAGACTCATGATGAAATAATGTCTCTTTTTATAAGCATGCCCTATTTGATCAGCATATCATATTTAAAGGTTATCAAGAATTATAAGCAATATTTCAAATATGGAGGAGCTTCCTTTAAACTGATGCTTACACTTTCTAACTTAATATTAAATGATTCAGAGGAACAAATAGCAACAATTTGTTCAAATAAGCTTGCAAAGAAGTTTTCTCTAAGATTTAGAAAAGAAATGATGAAACTTACAAATTTAGGCAAAGATAAGATAATGAAAGAAGTAAGGAAAATTAAAAATGATTTTTATAACGAGGATGTCTATAGAAAAGCGTATGATTTCTTTGAAATGCTACATTAAGCCGAACTTTTTAAACATGTATATTGCTGTGGCCACAAGTAATAAGACAAAGAATGAAGCACCAACTAAGAATACTATATCCCCACTTGTTAAATCAACAAAAGCTTTAAGCTTTGCAATGTTTGCGAGGAAAATTTGGATAATCAATAGATAATACATAGTCGTGTTCACCATATTAGGTATTTTATACCTAAGGTTTATTAATTTTATCCTAAACTAAATGAACGCATGAAAGCATTTGTAATAGGAGTAGGCGGCGGAGGTGATGCGGTTTCTTCAGTTCTTGCTTGGCATTATTTAAGGAATAAAGGATATGAAGCAGTTTTAGGATGCGTTACGTGGGAAAGATTTGTTATCGACCCTTTACCTGGTCCTATGTGTGGAGAGGATTTCGTAAATTCAAAGAAAATTAACAACATAATAACTGAGCTTAAAAAGGATTCTTATGCTATAAGAGCAGGTAAAAAGGTTATTCCGCATTTGGTTAGGGTAATTAATATTCTAAACACTGAAGGTTACTCCATATGTTTAAAAAGTTCTCCTAGAGAAATAGCTGAAGGGATAAAGGATTTCAGTATAAGATATAATATCGATACAATAATTGGTGTTGATGCAGGAGGAGATATTTTAGCAAAGGATGCTGAAAAAAATCTATACAGTCCTTTGACAGACTTTATCATGCTAACTGCCTTAGTCGAGTTGAAGAAACATGGTTTCAATGTGCTATTAGGAATTGTCGGAATAGGTTGCGACGGTGAACTGGATCAATATTACTTATTAAAGAGACTCTCTGAAATTGCTAAAATTGGCGGTCTAATAGATATAAAAGGGTATGATAGGGAAATTGCTCCGATAATGGAAAAAATTTTGGAAATTAGCGAAAGCGAAGCTTCAAGAATACCTTTTGAAGCTTTTAAGGGTCTTTATGGAGAGGTAAGCTTAAGGAAAGGTTCAAGAAAAGCATTTGCTTCTCCTTTATCTGCTGTTATGTTCATAGTTGATCCTGAAGTTGTAGCGAAGACTTCGAAAATTTATGAATATATTAAGGATGCTAAAAGCTTTGAGGATGCAAATGATATAATGCACTCTTTAAAATTATACACTGAATATGATTTTGAATTAGATTTGTACAGCAAATATGGTGTAAATACAACTAATATAGGGCTTGAAGATATTCTGGAAATAAGAAAAGAGGGAAGAAAAAAATTATTTTTAGATAATTAAGGTGGATTAACTAGGTGTGCTGGAATTGATAGTACGGCTATTAAAGTTGCCAAAATGCTTCCAATAATTATGAATATCCAGAATAATACGAAAACTGTGTATTCTGCTGGAGAAATGCTCTTGTTGGGATTAGCTACAATGCTTTCAACTATTACAGTAGCGGGATATGCTAATACTCCTGTTAATCCTAGTGTAACGTACATAAGAAACATTATGAATGGTTCCCTTGTTAATTGTATCGCGTATCCTGATGCACCATAATATATCGTAGCAAGGCCAAGCAATAATGCAAAAAATCCTATGAAATGCAGATATCTTGCTTGAGGTTTTCCGCTCTCAAATGTTACAGCGAATGCAAAGGCAATAAGCAATAATCCTAGCAAAGGATACATATCGTAAAATAGTATGTTGTAGGGTCCTGGTAAAGGCCAAACTATCTGACCCCAAATTCCTGTAACGAATATGTATAGTCCTATAGAACCTAAAGGAAAAGCTGCATAACTTAGATCGTCTAGCACTCTAGCTCTTTCTTTTCTGTATCTTAGATATGCTCTTAGGAATGTGTAGACTATTATGTAGCCTGCAAATGCTAATGCTAATAATTGGGCCGTCAATATATCAACGAAGGGCATTTTTACTCACAGGTATCTTTTATTTTTTAACATTTATAAATTTATTGTAAAATAATATATAATGGGTTATCTTTAATTATTTGGTTTTACTCACTTAAATTAACTAATTCTCCGTCAATGCATATTTATACATATTTTGTATTTTATGCATGTAAATGCATACTATATATAAAAATTTTTATAATGAAAAATTGATTATAAAGTATTAGATGTAACAGATAATTGGACCTTTTCTTTTATGTTCACTTTTTTCTACTTTTTCTTTTACATATTGAATAACATTTAAAGGCACATTCAAGTTATATGCGATCTCTTCATCCTTCATATTAAGATCGAAAATTGCATGCAATATTTTATCCAAGGTTTCATAGGATAGCCCAATTTCATTTTCTGCAATATGTCCTGGCCATAGCCTTGGACTGCTAGGTTTTTTAACAATTCTTTGCGGTAAACCCAAATAATTTCCTAGTTGTCTTACTTGGGTTTTGTATAAATCTCCAATCGGTAATAAATCAACTCCTCCATCGCCGTATTTTGTAAAGTATCCTATCAGCAACTCACTTTTATCGCCCGTTCCTAAAACCAATAAGTTCCTATTGTTTGCATAATAATACAAGATTGTCATTCTTATACGAGGTCCTAAATTCCCTGCAACTTTAATATCTTTATATTTCTCAACAAATTCTAAGAAAGTTTGTTTAATTTTATTTATGTAAATTATATTATAGCTTAGATTGTTAACTTCGCAAAGTTCAATTGCATCTTCAATATCTTCTTTTAAAGTTACTCCTTCCTCAGGCATTATGAGAACATGTAATCTGTTTTTATCCAAGGCCTTTAATGCTAAGCTCAATGTAACAGATGAATCTATTCCACCGCTTAAGCCAATAACAAATCCTTCAGCCCCAGATTTATTGAAGTTCTCTTTTAAAAATGAAGAAATTTTGATAACAACTTTTTCATAATTTAATGTTGGAAGTTCTATTCCCATATCTTAATTAAAGTATTTTAATTTAATATTTATGAAAATAATGCATGCAAACCAATTTAATATTTATTGATCTTGATGGGACTATAACTGATGAGGAAGGAAGACTTCCGTTCGAATCTATAGAAGCTATTTACAAATTAAAGAAAATGGACTTTAAAATCTGCATAACCTCGGCTAATTCTTACTGTATCGTGAGAACTCTAAGAAGATACTTTGCAATTACTGATTATATAATAGCTGAAAATGGTGGCGTCATAGACTATGATGGTAATATGATAATTCTAACAGATAGAAAAAACGTTTTAAGAGCTGTAAATGTCATTAAAGCTAAATTTCCAGAATTAAAGGAAAGTTGGACAAATTCAATGAGATTAACAGATTTTGCTTTCATGAGACCTAAGGATAGAGAGATTATTGATAGATTAAAAAAGTTTGTTGAGGAAAACAAACTAGGAGTAAAAATTTACGATTCAGGCTATAGTTTACAGGTAATAAACACTGATATGGATAAAATTGTAGGAATTTCAAAGATTTTAGATTTGACAAAGATACCAAAGGAAAATACGTTTGGTGTAGGAGATAGTGAAAACGATTTAGAAATGCTTAAATTCGTAAACTTTCCTGTAGCTCTTAACAACTCAATAGACGAAATTAAGAGGATAGCTAAGCTTGTAACAAAGGGAAGCTTCTATAAAGGTTTCTTAGAATTTGTAGATTATTTAGAAAAAATATATTACAAAAGCTAGAAATAGGATTTAATGCAAAAAAGTGGTTTTAAGCATATTATAGACGCTTTTAAACTTGAAGAGGGTGGGAAGATAAAGTTAAGAGGATGGGTAGATAATGTTAGAGTTCAAGGAGGGCTCACTTTTATAGATTTAAGGGATTCTACAGGAAAGATTCAAGTTACAATCAAAAGGCAAAACCTAATAAATGCAAACTACGATGAAATAGTTAAGAACTTAAGCAGAGAATCATCCGTATTTATAGAAGGAAGTGTAAAAAATGATCCAAGAGCACCAGGAGGTAGGGAAGTCATTTGTAGTAACGTAGGAATAATAGGTAAAAGTGAGGAATATCCTATAAGAAAAGGTGTTTCAATAAGTTATCTCCTAGACCATAGACATCTTTATCTAAGAAGGGAGAAAATGCAGGCAATATTGAAGATTAGGAATAAGCTTCTAGAAGGGGCAAGGTTGTGGCTAAAGGAAAATGGATACTTTGAAATTCACTGTCCTACTTTTATTACAGCTTCAGTAGAAGGGGGTGCTACTTTATTTAAAGTAGATTATTTTGGTAAAGAAGCATATTTAACCCAGAGTTCACAGTTTTACTTAGAAGCAGCTATATTTGGTTTCGAGAAAGTTTTTACTATACAACCTTCTTTTAGAGCTGAAAAATCTAGGACAAGGAAACACTTAACAGAATTTTGGCATTTGGAAGTAGAAGTAGCATTTGCTGATCATGATGAAATAATGCAAATAGAAGAGGATTTGCTTTACAATATGGTTAAGTATGCTATTGATGAATGCAAGAAAGAATTTGAAATACTTAAAAGAAGCAACTTTGAGCCTCCTAAGAGGCCTTTCATCAAAATGACATATTTGCAGGCCTTGGAAATTATAAGAAGCAAGGGAATAGAAATTAAATTTGGAGACGATATAGGAGCTGATGAAGAAAAAATTGTAGCTGATACCTTAGATAGGCCTGCTTTTATAATGTACTTTCCTAAGGTTACTAAAGCTTTCTATCATCATCCACATCCTGAAGATGATAATCTAACACTCAGCTCAGATCTTTATGCACCTGGACAAGGAGAAATAGCAGGTGGGGGGCAAAGAATTCATGAACTTGATTTGCTACTTAAAAGAATTCAAGAAAACAATTTGAATCCTAAAGATTATGAGTGGTACATAGATTTAAGAAGATATGGCTCAGTACCTCATTCAGGTTTTGGTATGGGAATTGAAAGAATTGTCAAATGGGTAACTGGAATTAACCATGTAAGAGATGCAATAGCTTTCCCAAGAACTATGAACAGGGTTTATCCATGAGTTTTTTTAAAATTTTCGGTATTACCTCAAAAAATTAAGGTTTAATTTTGGATTTTCCATTAAATCGTCTCTTTTATTATATAATATTCAAATGATTTTTAATGTCTTCGGAATTCATAAAAAATTGGGAACCCAGACAGGAATCACAAATAGGAAGTAGGATAAAGCAAGTATTCTCTCCATCACTACCTTTAAAATCAAGAATAGAATACGTTTGTAGAATGATAGATGTTCAAAGAATGAAGTTGGAACAATTATACTCAAGGCTCTACGAAAGAGATAGAAGACTTTTTGAATACTTAGTTACTTACTATCTTAAGCACGATATGAATAGGGCTAACGTTTATGCAAATGAAATCGCAGGAGTAAGAAAACTTGCTAAAGTTATACTTCAAAGTAAACTAGCCCTTGAAGCAGTTAGACTTAGATTAGACACTGTTAAGGAAATGGGAGATGTAACAATGGTTGTTGGTCCAGCTCTAAGCGTAATAAGGAATGTAAGGGCAAGATTATCTTCTGTGCTTCCTGAAGCTGAAAGAGAGTTAACTGATATAGGAAATGTGATTAGCGATATACTGACCGAAGCCGGGCATCCGCCAACTTCACAATTTACCTTTGAAACATCAAATGAGGAAGCAGAAAAAGTGCTATACGAAGCTAAAACAATGGCTGAAAGGAAATTAAAAGAGTCTTTCATAGAAATTCCATCTGTAGCAGAAAAGGGTAAAGAGACTGAAACAGAGAGCAAATAAAAGATGTTTGCTGAAGAGTTCAGTAAATACATTGGGAGTTCTGTGTACAATGAGTTCAATGAATTAGCAGGGACTGTTATAGGTTATGTTTGCGATGGAATAGGAGAAGTAAGAAGCGTTATCGTTAGATCAGCTACTGAAGTATATGAAATACCTATAGAAAGGATTGAATTTAAACAAGATAATTTAAAAGTACTCTCAAGCATTAGCTATGAGTTTATGAACATTGAGAGAAAAATCAAAAGTGTTCATGGAAGATTTTCGAATTTGGGAAAGATAAGTAATGAAGAAGTTGATGAGGGTGTCCTGAATGAGATAAAAAAGAAAACTGAAGAAAGCTACAAACAATTAAGTGATTACATAGAAAAATTCAAGTCTACTGTAGAAAGTAAATTAGCAACTATAATTAATACGATCAAAAGCATCGATGCAGCTCTTGTAGAGATAAAGCTTCAATATTTGAACGGTCATATATCCAAAGAGAGATTCGATGAGACAATCAAAACTTTGAAGGAAACAAAGGAAAGATTGAAAAATGAATTTAACTACTACAACAACTACATTAAGTTAGTAGATAATATTTCAAAGGAAGCAGTAGTTGAAGTTTTAGTACAATAATTTTTTTATGAGCTTTTTAAAAAGAAATGTCTCTCTAAAGGATAAATTACAGAATATTTTTTCCAGCTTAAGATCTTATCATAATAAAATAGCGCTTATTAAAAACAAATTACAACTTAGAGAAAGAGAACTTTTTGATAAAGTTATTAAAGCCAAGCAATATAATAAAGAAGATTTAGCTGTTATTTTTGCAAATGAGGTTGCTGAAATAAGAAAACTTCAGAAAAACCTAGAAGGTGTATCATTGGCAATAGAACAGCTTATATTAAGGATAGAAACTTTAATGCAGATAGAAGAATTTACAGGTGCAATAGCTGCAACAAAATCTCTCGTACAATCTATAAAGGATAAGGTGTCTCAGTTATCTCCCGAGCTTGGTGCAGCTTTAGAAGAGCTCTCGAATAACATTGAAGGAATAAATCTGAACTATCCTGAATATGATATTTTCAAAACAGGTTTAAATGAAGAAGCTGAATCTGTATTAAAGGAAGCTGCTAGGGAAGCTGCTAAAGCAAAAGAAATTGAGCTTCCTGAAATACCCTTGTATCAAGATAAAAGACCTGTAAGAATGCTTGAGGCTGAAGGTTATTCAAAACCCCAAGAAATACCTGTATTGCAAACAGCTGAGATATCTTCAAGAGAGATTAATGTTTCTACGAAGGAAGAGAGATTGCTTAGATATATAATGGAGAACAAAGGAAAAATCGATATAAACAAATGTTCAAAGGAATTAGGAATGAGCTCTTTTGAAATCAAATCTTTATTGGATAGCTTAAGTAAGCAAGGGAAAATAGAAATAGTAAGGAAGTGATCAAAAATGTCACAGAACGTTGTAGCATTGTATTTGCAGAATGAAGCCGCTAGAGCAATAAACGAAGCTGTAAGATTGGAAGCACAGGGCAACTATGCAAAAGCTTTAGAAAGGTACAAAGATGCCGTTCAGCATCTTTCAAAGTTGATTGAACTTGATCCTCAATATAAGCTCAATGAAGTGTATATAGATAGACTAAGCAAATGCCAAGCAAAAATAAAAGAGATTCAAAACTTATTAGAAAATAAAGGCTATCCAAGTACAAACGAAGATGCTGTTAATTCTTTGATTTTAACTAAACCTCCTTCTGTAAAATGGGAAGATGTAATAGGTTTGCATGACGCAAAAAGCGCTATAATTGAATCTGTAATATATCCATCAAAGAGACCTGATCTATTTCCTTTAGGCTGGCCTAGAAACATACTATTATTTGGTCCACCTGGATGCGGAAAAACTCTATTATGTGCTGCGGTTGCAAACGAAATTGAAGGCGTAATGTTTAATGTTGATGCTTCATCACTGTTTTCCAAGTGGCTTGGTGAATCAGAAAAAAATGTAGCAAATCTATTCAATAAGGCGAGGAAAATGGAGAGTGAGGGAAGAAGTGTAATAATATTCATAGATGAAGTTGACTCAATTTTCGGAGTTCAAAATTATGAAGTCGGAGGAGAAGTTAGACTGAGGAATCAATTCTTATATGAAATGGATGGGTTGATTGAAAAAGGAAAAAATAGACGAATATTTGTAATAGCTTCAACAAACAAGCCTTGGAAGCTTGATATAGGGTTTATAAGAAGATTTCAACTTAGACTTTATATTCCTCCTCCAGATAAAATCGCTAGAATAAACTTATTCAAAATGTATTCAAAGCCTTTGAATCCTTCTCCCGATGTAGATTATGAATATTTAGCTTCGATGACGGAAAACTATTCAGGTAGCGATATTCGGGATATATGCTTGCAGGTTCAAAATAATTTAGCTAGGGAAGTTTTTGAAAAAAGAGCAGGTGAAGGTAAATTAAGAAGCCCCAACATGAATGATTTTATTTCTGTAATAAATAGAAGAAAACCAACTATATCGAGGGAATTAATAAGCATGTATGAAAAATGGTATGAAGAATATAGGTCTGTTTAGCTATCGATTATTTCGAAATACTCTATATCGTTCAATGTTCCTTTTCTTTCTTTAGCTTCTTTGAAAACTGGTTTTACTTTTAATCCTATTTTTATTCCTTTTCCACTAGGCAAATTTATTTTATGGAATAATCCCCCCTTAACATTTGGAAAAGATATGTAAGCAATAATTTTTTCTTCCACCTCTTCTTTTGATTCACTATTCAACTTAGCAAATGTATAGCTTTCTATTTTTCCTGGCATCTCAACATTTACTAGCTTGTTTACTTCTTCACCGCAAAATATGCAGAATCCTCTTACAGGAAGAAAATTAATGTTACATTTTTCGCAGTGGGCAGCTGTTAAGATTCCTTCGTTTTTTATTTTAAGGAAGAACTGTTCACCTATAGTTCCTGCTGTATAGGTATATGCTTCAGCTTCCATAATAACCCTGTAAGTTCTTAAGTTTATTTCCTTAGTTTCTTTTTCGAAGCTCATTTTAACTCTTCAATAGGTTGAAAATATAAAATATCATTTATATCACCTATTCTTTGATTTTCCTCTTTCCATACAGCCTTTACTTTCTTTCCAAATATTTTTCTATCCATTACAAATTTAGGATCAACGTTTATTCTGTGGAAAATTCCTGCTCCATTTGTACCATCCAATTGTATGATACCAATAACTTGTTCTTTTTCTGCTTTCCTGGCATCAACAGTTATATAGCTAATAACAGCAGTGATTACAATTCCCTCGTCTTTAACGTAGACCCATTCGTTAGTTGGCTTGAAACAAATATCACAGTAGATTCTAGGAGGAACAAGTACTCTGTTACAATTGTTGCATTTCTTTCCTATAATTTTTCCGTTTTTAAGTTCATTTAAAAATTTGCTTATAGCTTGGCCGGCTGACATTGAATATCTAGCAATAGGTTTATAATTGATTTCTAATATTTTTCCTTCATCTTCTCTTCTTATAGGAGTGCTTTGATATATTTTCTGCATTTTATCCACCTCTAGTAACAATTACAGTGCTAACCTGCATAAGATCTCCCCAAGCTTGTGCTAAGCCAAAACCGTTTTTAATTTTAACCTGTCTCTTTTCAGCTTGAAAAGTAAGTTGCCAATAAAGTTCACAAACTTTCATCATTCCTGCCGCTGCTATAGGATTTCCGACCCCCAACAATCCACCGCTTGGACAAACTGGTAAATCACCATCTATTTCTGTTAATCCTTCTCTTACAAGTTCAGGAGCTTTACCTTTATCAGCTAACTTTAAGCCTTCCATATGATGCAATTCTTTGTAATTGAAAGGATCATAAACTTCAGCGAAATCCAATTGTTTTCTTGGGTTATCAATTCCCGCCATTCTATATGCCATGTTTCCTGCATATTCAAGATATAGAGGATAAGCTAATTCTCTTGAAGTCCAATGTGTAGAATCAAGGTTCCAACCTACTCCTTCAACCCACACAGGTGAATCTGTATATCTTCTTGCAACCTTTTCACTTGCGAATACAACTGCAGCAGCTCCATCTGTTACAGGACTTATATCTAATCTTTGTACTGGATAGACTAGGATTTCGCTATTAAGCACATCCTCGACTTTAACCTTGCCAGCAGCTCCTGCGGCGGGATGATTTAAAGCGTTTTTCTTGTTTTTAACCGTTACTAGAGCTATATCTTCCTTTTTTATGTTATATTTATACATGTATCTATGCATTTCCATTGCAAATATCCAAATGAGATTTGGATTCAAAGGTTTTTCTGTTATTGGATCCCAAATATGTAAGAAAACCGCTTGAGGATGAGGTTTTGCATCGCTCATTTTTTCCTCTGCTACAGCCACAACTATGTCATAAAGTCCTGATGCTACATGCCACCAAGCTGAAATTGCAGTAAATACTCCAGTAGCTCCTCCAACAAATACCCTTTTAACAGGCTTTAAATATGAAAGTGCACCATCTGACAAGTGCTCTCCTTTCATATGAATTCCATCAAAGGCATCAGGGGCTGAACCTATTACACATGCTTCAATATCTTTCATATCTACACCGCTGGATTCTAAAGCCATCTTAGTAGCTTGGAATGCTAATTCTTGCGGTGTCTCCTTTAATCTTCTTCTGAATAAAGTCATTCCTGCACCAATTATAGCTACTCTATTCTTGAAGTTAATATTTGTTTTCATATCGATCCCTCATTGCTTAAGATTGCAGCGCAATACGTAGAAGTAGGTATTCCTCGCCATGTTAATATGAGAGCATTCTTAGCATCTTTTATTTGATTTTTCCCTGCTTCTTTTCTGAGCTGTAAGCAACTTTCATATGCTCTCATTAATCCTCCAGCATCCAAAGGCACTCCATTGGAAAGATACCCTCCACTAACATTTACAGGGAAATCTCCTCCGAAATCAAAGCTTCCCATTTTAAGCTCATTTATAGCTTCTCCTTTTTTGCAAATTTCAGTTCCTTCAAGGTGAATAAGTTCTGAATGAGCAAATCTATCATCTATTTCAGCAAAGTCAATCTGTTTCCTAGGATTATCAATACCTGCAATTTCATAAACTTTTTCTGAAGCTTTATTAATAGGAGCTAAATCATAAAGACCCTGCAGAAGCATTGAAACAGTTCCACTTGACCAGTATATACCTTTTATCCAAATAGGTTTACTACTTTTCTCCGCATATTCTTTAGAAGCAACTACAAAGACATAAAAGGCATCGCACAATGGTGCTACATCTACATTAGTTAAAGGATCAAAAATTTTAGGCGCTCTAATTATATCCTTTAATTCTAAATTAGAAGCAAATTTCGCTCTTTGATTCTTTAAACCATTTTTTTTATTTTTTATAGTAACAAGGTGTAAGTCTTCTTCGTTGATGTTATATTTATTTAAGTAGTATCTTGCTTGCAATGAAGCAAAATAGTAAGGATGTATGTCAAGAAACCTTTCATAAAGAGGATCCATTGCAAGTTCGATTATTTTTTCATAGGTATCAATGTTACTAGCTTTAGAATGACTTTCTACAACTACTACATCAAACTGGCCTGTTTTTATTAGCATATATGCAGAAGCAAGTGCTATTAAACTTTCACTGCATACTGTTGATATTGGCCTAAGTCTTGCCCCAAGTTGATCAACGCTAAATTCATTTGAAATGCTTATTCCAACGTTGAAATCTTCCTCGCAAGCTATGAAAGCATCTACATCTTTTCTAGGATCTATTCCGCAATCGTTATATGCTCTTACCGCAGCTTCATATATTCCCTCTCTGAAAGAGACCTCATTTGTAGTTGGAGAAGGTCCATAGCTTCCAATTCCTATAATAGCTACTTCTCTCATTTCAGCTATAAGAATAAAAGAAGGATTATATATTTAAATAAAATTTAATTTTTTTCTTTAGGATCAAAAGCAGAAGGAGCTTCTTTCCTTATTTCCTTTGCAAGTTCTATGTAAGCTTTCTTAACTTCTTCCACCGAAGCCTCATCTTCCAATGTAGTTACATCTCCCAACGGTTGTCCTGTGACTAATGCTTTTATTAGTCTTCTCATTATTTTCTGAGATCTGGTTTTAGGAAGCTTTGTTACATAGTAAATCTCTTTTAAGGTTGCAATCGGTCCTACCGTATCTCTAACCCATTTATTCAATTCTTCGGATAATTGTGGTCCTGGAGCATAGCCTGTTTTAATCGTTAAAAAGGCTACAGGTACTTCACCTTTTATTTCATCAGGAACACCTACAACGGCAGCTTCAGCTACAGCTGGATGCTTTATCAAAGCGGATTCAAGTTCATAAGTACCAAGTCTATGACCTGCTACTTTTATTACTTCATCTGCTCTCCCTAGTATCCAGAAGTATCCATCTTTGTCTTTAACAGCATAATCTCCAGTATAGAAATATGGACTAAACCTTGAGAAATATACTTGTTTAAATCTTTCTGGATCTCCAAAAATCGTCATCGATAATCCAGGCCAAGGTTTCTTGATTACTAAATAACCTCTTATTTCAGGTGGTAATGGTTTTCCATTTTCATCGACAACTTCAGGGTCAATTCCAGGCAAAGGCGGTCCATTTGTTCCTGGCTTAAGTGGAACTAGAGCTAATCCTGGAGCATGGCTAATTAAAATTCCTCCTGTTTCAGTCATCCACCAAGTGCTTCCAAAAACTACATCTCCAACTAAACTTCTAAACCATAAGAAAGCACCAGGATTTATCGGTTCTCCCACAGAATGCATCAATCTAATTGAAGATAAATTCCTTTTCTTATAAACTTCAATTCCGTATTTCATAAAGGACCTTATAGCTGTTGGTGAAGTGTATAAAACTGTGACGCCATATCTTTCAATTATAGAAGCCCATCTATCTGGCTGGGGGTAATCCAAAGCTCCTTCGTACATAATCTCAGTTACCCCTTCCATTAGAGGACCAAAAACTATGTATGAATGACCTGTAACCCAACCTATATCAGCAGTACACCAATAAATATCAGTATCCTTAATATCGAAACACCACTTCATAGTTGAATGTAAATACACCATATATCCTCCACTGTTATGAACCTGACCCTTCGGTTTTCCTGTTGTACCTGAAGTATATAAAATATATAGAGGATCATCAGCCTTTGATCTAACAGGTTCAACAAACGCATCAACAGGAACTTCTTTAATAAGATCTTGATAATAGAAATCTCTTCCTTCATTCATACCTACTTTGTGACCGGTTCTTCTTACTACTAGAACGTGTTGTACCGATGGAGATTTTTCTAAAGCTTTATCTGCTATTTGTTTTAATTCAATTATCTTACCTCTTCTGTAGCCTCCGTCAGCAGTAATTAAAATTTTAGCTTTAGAATCATTAAGTCTATCAGCCAAAGCTTCTGCACTGAAGCCTGAAAAAACTACAGAGAAAACTACGCCTAATCTTGAAAGTGCAAGCATAAATATTGGTAATTCCGGTATCATTGGAAGATATATTCCAACCACATCTCCTTTCTTTAGCCCAAACTTATTCTTTAGCAGGTATGCAGCTCTATTTACTTCTCTGAAGAGCTGAGCGTAAGTTAATATTCGAACTTCTTTTGGATTTCCTTCTTCATCTAAAGGCTCACCTTCCCAAATTATTGCAGCTTTATTTCTTCTCCATGTTTTATTGTGTCTATCTACACAGAGATATGAGGGATTGATTTCACCTCCTACAAACCATCTATAAAATGGGGGATTGCTATCATCCAACACTTTTTCCCAATGTTTAAACCATTCTAGTTCTTTTGCTTCCTTTTCCCAAAATTCTAAATAGTTTTCTACTGTAGATTTGTGAAATTCTCTATAAGCCTCGGGAGATATTATCTTATCTTTCCAATCTTTTGGTATAATTTTATCTTCAAAAGGTAATGCCCAATTAACAGACATTAAGTTGTATTTTTCCAAAATATTTATATATTTTTCTTAAAAATGATTTATAAAAGTATATGAACAAAATTAGCCGCTATTATTTAAATATATCATTATTCTCATTTTTTATTTTATTCATAAATTCTTCAATTGTTACGTTTTTAGTTTGATTTCCTTCTCTATCTCTTATAGTTAGTGTATTACTACTTGCTTCCCTTTCACCAACTATTATCATGTAGGGAACCTTCTGTTTTATTGCATTCAAAATCTTTTTTTCAAGTGTTGCATTAGATTCATCTACTGTTACCCTATAATTCATCAACTTTTTTTCAACGTTCTTAGCATATTCGATGTATTTTTCTGAAATTGGCAATATTCTTATTTGTTCAGGAGAAAGCCAAAAAGGTAACTTGCCCTGATAATGTTCAAGCAATATTCCTATAAATCTCTCTAAAGATCCAAGTATAGCCCTATGAATAATTACAGGAACAGCAGGTTTTCCGTTTTTATCGATGTAAGTTAATTTAAATCTTCTAGGTAAATTGAAATCAAGCTGAATCGTTGTTAGTTGCCAATATCTTCCTAGTGCATCTTTAACGTCAACATCGATTTTAGGCCCATAAAAAGCCCCCTCCTTTTCTTTTACTTCATATGTTAGGCCAAGCTTGTCTAAACAGGATTTCAAAGCCTTTGTTGCTTTATCCCATAGCTTTATGCTTCCAATGTATTGGTCTGGTCTAGTTGAAAGGTTTATTTTGTATTCTTTCATGTTGAAAATTTCGTATATTTTTGTAGCAATTCTCATCAAATTACCAACTTCTTCCTCTATTTGATCTTCTCTTAAGAAAATATGGCCGTCATCTTGAGTTATCGATCTTACCCTTACTAAACCTGTTATTTCGCCTGACTGTTCATTTCTATAAACTGTCCCAAATTCAGAAATTCTTATAGGTAAATCCTTGTAACTCCTTATTTCACTTCTATATATTAAGCAATGACCTGGGCAATTCATAGGCTTTAGAACGTACTTTTTATCTTTTGCTTTAATGATGAACATCTTTTCCTTATATTTAGCTAAATGTCCTGAGATTTTCCAAAGTTTCGCATCAAAAACATGGGGCGTCCAAACTTCTTCATAATTATATTCATTGTTGAATCTTCTAGCTAGATTTATAAGCTGTTCTCTTATTATAAAACCATTTTTCTTAAAAATAGGCATACCAGAAGCGACTTCCTCAGGCATTATGTAAATACCAAGTTCATAGCCAAGTTCTATGTGGGTTTTTAGTTTTTGCATTAATGAAAATTAAACTTCTCATAATTTTAATTTGTTCTAAAATTTTTCTTTATACCATTTTTAGATAAACTAATATTTCTCTTAGTATAGGTTAATTTTGTGAAACAAAATTTATGAAAGAAGCAGTCCTTTACGAAAGATTACCGAATAATAGGGTCAGATGTACTGCTTGTGCTAGGTATTGTAATATACCTGAAAATATGATAGGGTTGTGTGGTATTAGAAAAAATATTGATGGTAAATTATATTTGTTAGTTTATGGAAAGATCATAGCAAGCCACATCGATCCTATAGAGAAAAAGCCCCTTGTTCACTTTCATCCAGGTTCTAAAGTTCTTTCAATAGCTACAACAGGTTGTAATTGGCTTTGTCAATATTGCCAAAATTTTGATATTAGCCAAAGAAGAAAGGTTGAAGGAATGGATGTCACACCTGAAGAAGTTGTAGAAATGGCTTTAAAGACTAAAAGCGAAGGTATAACTTATACTTACAATGAACCGACAATATTTATAGAATTTGCAAGGGATGTAGGTGTTGTGGCAAGGAAGCATGGTTTATTTAATACGTTTGTATCAAACGGTTACTTAACTCCTGAATCTATTAAAATGCTTACAGAATTTCTAGATGCAATAACAGTTGATTTCAAAGGAAATGCTGAGAAGAATTTCATGCAGAAGTACATAATTGTTCCAGGTCCTGAACCAATATTTGAATCTCTGTTAGAGCTTAAAAAAACGAATATACATATTGAGATAACGGATTTAGTTGTACCACAGATAGGTGATAATTTAGAAGCAGCAAGGAAACTTGCTAAATGGATTTACGATAATCTTGGTCCAGATACTCCTTTACATTTCCTAAGATTTCATCCAGATTATAAGCTTCAAAATCTTCCTTGGACTCCTGTTGAGATTTTAGAAAAGCACTGGAAAGTAGCTAAAGAAGTTGGCTTGAGATATGTTTACATAGGAAACGTGCCAGGTCATCCATTAGAGAATACATACTGCCCTGAATGTAACAACGTTGTAATAGAAAGATTTGGCTTTGATATAACAGGTTGGCATTTAGATGAGGAAAACAAATGTAAATTCTGCGGTTATAAATTACCAATTGTAGGAAAGCTAAGTAAGAGCGTTTCGAAGCCGAGATTTTTACCTGTTTTCTGGTAATCTTTATGCAATATAATTACCATTTTGATTTAATTTTGCAGAGAATAAAAGATATGCTTTCAAAGGAACCTTTCAACAAGGTTACAATGCTTGGAGATTTGACAAGTAAAATTAAAGATCCTTATGTAGTTCTTGTTGCAACCATATTATCTCACAGAACAAAGGATGAAATAACTGAAAAAGTTGTTGTTGATTTTATAAAAAAATATCCAACAGTTTTTGACCTATACAAGGCAGAACATGAAGAATTAAGAAATACAATTAGGAAAGTTGGATTTTACAATAACAAAGCAAAAATACTGATAAGATTAGCAAAAGTACTCGTTGAAGAGTATAAAGGAAAGGTCCCATCAAGTATTGAAGAATTGTTGAAACTACCAGGCGTAGGAAGGAAAACAGCAAACTGTGTTCTTGTGTATGCTTACGATATACCTGCTATACCTGTAGACACACATGTTCATAGGATCTTCAATAGATTGGGGATAGTTGAGACTAAAACTCCTGAAGAAACTGAGGAAGAACTTAAGAGAAAAATAGATATAAAATATTGGAAGGAAATAAACGATGTGTTTATAAGATTTGGCAAATCAATATGCAAGCCCCTAAAGCCTAATTGCAGAATTTGTACTTTAAAAGACTTTTGTAAATATTATCAGAAATCATTGAAATAGTCTAAAGAAAAGCTTTTATATAATTTGCGAACCATAATACATTTATGGCAAAAACCATTGAAGAACCCATATTAACATTTACTCAAAAGGCTATTGAGAAAGTGAAAGAATTTATGAAAGAAGAGAACAATACTAATTTATACTTAAGGGTTTATATTGCATCTGGAGGCTGTGCAGGCTTCTCTTACGGAATGGCTTTTGAGGAATCTCCTACAGATGATGATATTGTATTTGAAATAGATGGAGTAAAGATTCTAGTTGATGAATTCAGTGCCAAATACTTAAAAGGATCAACAGTAGATTATGTTGAAACTTTAATGGGTTCAGGATTTAAGATCGATAATCCCAACGCAACGTACACTTGTAGCTGCGGTTCTTCATTCCACGTTTAATCATTTTTTGTTTTTGTATTTCTTGATGTATAAAGAGGAAGATATTAATATTACAGATGCTATAAGAAAAGACTGAACTAATTTATTCAACGCACCAATAATCCCAGAGTTATTGACGGTTATATTTGAAGGAATATATACGTAAATTACGTTTGAAAAGGTGCTATTACCCATGACATTAAAGGCAACCACTGCATAATAGTATCCTCTATCAAAAGTTATATTTGAGTCTAAATAATTCTGAAGATTATATGGCAATGTTGCAATAATTTTCATGTTACTTGGAGATGTACCCTTGTATAAATAAAAGCCACTGATTGGAACAAATGGATTATAAGTCGTTTCATTCCATGTAAGTAAAATCGAATTGTTAATAATTTTGTAATTAAGCAATGGAGCTTTAGGAACAGGTATACCTATATCGCTGAATACGTAAAGTTTGATTTCATCTTTAATCGTTACATTGTTGCTTGTGTATATCTCTAATTCGAATAAATAATATGAGGAGGGCATCTGAGTAGCGTTGTAATTTACTATTAATCCAGAAACAGGAGTGCTACCATAAGCAATTGGAATATACGTAGAATTCGGAACCAGAATTTTGATTGAAAGCTTATAGAATTGTAAATATATCATCGGATTTTGAGAAATTACGTTGATAATACCATAGACTTTAATGTTTATTTTTCCATTGCTTCCAATAAGTTTACTTTCGACTTTCGATATTGTAGCTATATATATTGTGGAATTTTCGTATAATTGAATGTTTTGATAGTTAGATATATAAGAATTCCTTAGGAATAACGAAGTATCATTGTAAAGTAAAATCCTGCCTTCAATGGTTGAATTAGAAGAATAAATCCTGCCTTTCCCTGTTGAAATTATATCGTTAATAACATCAGAAAACAGGTAAAGATTAACGTTATTTCTAATTATGAGATCGAAACCCTCAGAATTATATATGTTCGCGTTGGATAAGTTTTTGAATATAATTTTCCATAATGTTATCAAAGAATTGTTAACGTATATATTGCAATTTGTTAACTTTATCTCGCTTCCAACAATATAACCGTTTTGCAAACCTTGAATAAATGGCTCATCATTAATCCAAATCTCCAGATTTATTGAGTTGGAAATGGTTAAGTTTTCACAAGATATTAGATTCAAAATGTTTGGGTAACCCTCAGGTGAAAAATAAACATTTGTAGCGTTTATGCTGTAGTTATTTATTCCTATTGAGAGAATGTTCAAAGATTTAAAGTAGCCTTGTGGCAAATTAATTGAAACATTTTTACTGGAAATCAAATCGATAAACAGAGAGAATTGGGACTGTTGAATTATTATTGTGTTGCTTTTATCCTTTATATTCAAGTAAAAGTTTGAAGAATCATAGAAATATAATTTTGAGTTGTTAGATGTTTCAAAAATAACTCTTCCTTGATAAGTATTTCCTGTAGAATAAATTTTTGATGAGCTTATTTGTAAAAAAGTTTCGTTACCTTTTATATTGGAACTCAATATTTCCATACTAGAATTATTAATCTTTCCTGTAAAAGGCCCTGATGAATTTCCTAAAAAACTCAAATTCGATTTCTTTGATATTAAATTTGAATTGTTCATAATATTTAAACTTTCTTTAACATTCAAAGAAGAATTCAATAATATAATCGATGATGAATTATCGATTATAAGAACATTTAAATTTAAATTGGTATTATTTGCTACGTAGAGCGTAGATTTATTAGTAATTATCAATTTACAGAAATCTTGGCTTTTCGTAAGTGTAGTGTTAGATGTAATAACTGCGGTTAAACAACTTGGCGTTGCTTGTGAATATACATGATAGATGGATGAATTGGCTAAAATAATCAAAGTTAATAACAGCAATATGATTAGAAGCGGTAATCGCATATACTGAAATTTTTTCTCTCTAATATATTTTTATTCAGGAAGCAAGACTAATGTTTCACATTTTGTACACTTATAGACTCCCCAAATTCCTTCTTGACCAACTTTAATTTTTTCCGTAATTTTACCGCAATTTTGACAGTAAGTTCTAACCTTTTTTTCCATATTATCATATAGTCTTTAAATCAAATAAAATTTTCATGAAAGATTGTGACTATCCCAAAATTTGCTTTCAATACATAACTGACTTCATCATAGTCTCCTTAAAATCGTTTCTCAGTATAAACTACTTTGATTCTGATAATATTGAACTTTCTAAATGTGTTATCAAAATATTAAATATATCTTATGATTAATTTAATCAACTATCTTTTTCAATTTTATTAATTAAATTTTTTACATAAATTTCAGCAGATATTTTAAATCTTTCTTCACAGATGTGACACTTATCTACATCCAAATTCCTTTCTATCTTTTTATGAAGTTCGCATAATTCCCTGTTTGATAAAATATAATCGATTAACTTGGTCAGACCAATAACTAGTTCTTCTTCTGTAATTTTATTCATAGCAATCCCTTCTGCAAACTTATCTATGCTTTTTTTTACGAACTCTGATTTAATAAAAGACTGCGCAGCACCTCTTTTTTGTGACAAATAGTAGCTTATAGCAGCTTGGCTAACTCCCAACCTAGCTGCAGCATCTTGCTGCTTAAATTTGTATTTTCTAACAAGTTCAGTAGCTATTAATGCTCTTATAGCTGGATATAAGTTTCTAACAACTAATTCATCAGGTAATACCTTAGGAATCGACACTATTATTTTAATATTTTAAAATTGATTTATATTTTCTTTAATTAAAAATCCATTTTCCATTTTAAGCTTCTTTCAATCCTCTTCTGAATGAGACATATAGCGAAAATTCAGTATTTAAATCTTTTGTTAAACTTTTTCATTTTTTAATCAATGAGAAAATCATGGTTGCAATCTTCACAATGAGATATTTATCTTTTTAAAAGTGTATTTGAAGTAGAGCAAAGAAGTTCTAACGAAAACTTAGAATAAAGATAATCAAGCTCTAAAACAGATAGTAGCTTGAATTTAAATAATTTAATCTGAATAAACGGCAACCTTTATTGCCTCACCTTTTTCTGCTACATTCAGAGCTTCAATAGCGTCTAAAAGTTTAAATTTATGTGATATTATTTCTTCGGGTTTAATTATACAATTGTCCAGTAGATAGATTGATTGAGAAATTTCAAGTTCTGTTGTAGAGTAGCTGGGAATTATCTTTACTTCCTTTAGAAATAATCTTGAAGCTTCAATATTTAGGATCTCTCCTTTTTTAGGATTTCCAAAAATACAAACTTTTCCTCCCTTTCTAACAAGCGAAATTGCATCGCTTATTGCTTTTATGCTTGATGTAGCAACTATTACAACATCAGCACCTAATTCACTCCAATCCATCACTCTTTTCTTATCATCTTCATTAGAAAAGTTAAAGACATTTTTTGTAAAATTTTTCGCAAAATTTATTCTCTTTTCATTTATATCAGCACAGCCTACTTCGGCTACTCCTAAACTTTTTAATAAAAATAAAAACAAGTAGCCGGTTGGACCCAACCCTAAAATTAGAATTTTATCTCCGATATGTATATTCAGTTTATTAATAGCTCTTATGCAACATGCTAAAGGTTCTATGAAAATCGCTCTTTCATCAGAAATCCTATTCGATATTTTGAATATTCCTCTCTTTTCAACTATCTCGCTTGGCACTCTAAAATATTCTGATAATCCACACGGATCTAAGTTTACTTTCGTAAAGTAATCACACATTGTAAAATCTCCTCGTAAACAATAGTAGCAAACCCTGCAGGGAACATGGTGATGAACAAAAACTCTATCTCCTTTATTTAGAAAATCAACTTCTTCTCCTACATTTTCAACTATTCCAACTGGTTCATGACCCAAAATAGGCGGAGTTGAGAAGTTTCCTTGGAATTTTTCCACATCAGTTCCACATATTCCACACATTTTCATTTTAACCAATACTTCTTTCTTACCTATTTGAGGAACATCTCTTTCAACAACCCTTGCATCCCTTTTACCGAAGAGCAAAACGCTTTTCATTTTAGGTATATTTTTAAAGCTTCAATAAATGCATTTATTGCCCTATCTTCAAGTAAAACAATATTGATATTTTTTAATTTATATCCTTCATCTATTGCATCTTTAATTGCTTTTATCATACTCTCTGAAGCTTCTTCAAAGCTTAAACCTCCTACTCCAGTTCCCATTGCAGGAAAAGATAGGACTTTAATATCGTTTTCATAAGCAGCTTTGATTGCAGCAAAGGTTGATTTGTAAACTTTTTCTTTTGTCGTATTCATCGCAGGTCTTTCCATTGTGGGGAATGTATTACGTGCTTTGTCTTTAGCTTTCCTGCTTTTGTAACAACGGCTTTACCAATTTCAACAGGGGCTTTTTTTATAGCTTCTTTTTCTATTTCTTCTCCTCCTTTCTTTTTTATGGCATAGGCTACTCCTCCTCCCATTATCATAAGTGAATTAGCAGGATTAACAATCGCTTCAGAATCCTCCTCTGTTAAAACACCTTTTTTAATTCCTATTATTACGTCTTTATAGACTGTCTTTATGAGTTCCATAACACTAAATTGTTTGTAATGAGATTAATACCTTCAAATAAGGCAATAACAGATTTTGCAGTGAAATTTTTCTTTGAAGTGTAAGATACTTAAATCCTTTGACGATTCCTATACAATTTTTAGAACCACATTGACATTCGAAAGAATCGACTCCCAAATCATATTCGGTTGTATTGTAATCATAGGATAATTCTTCATAGGGCTTAATGTGTTTTATCGATCTTAGATAAACTTTATTCTCAATTATTTCAACTTTGCAATTAGGTTCGCATGAATGATTTATATATCTTGTAATATTCGTAGGGACTATGTATTTGTTAAAATCAAGTTGAAGTGCATAAGGATTATGAACATTGGTTAAATCTCCGTAGATTAACTCTCCTTTAATTTCTATTATTAACTCATCTTGTTTAATTTCCTTCGAGGTAAATAGTCCTTTCCCTTTGCAATATTTTGAATTGGAAACAAAGAGCGATGATTTATTTTCTATATTCGAAGGGTCTATCAAATCCAATCCCTTCAAAATAGATTTACTAATAATTGTATTTAAACATTATCAGTCCTCATATACCCCTAGGAATCATCACCTTTCAGCTGATTGGTTTTATATCATAGGACAAATTAATAATGAAAAATCATCTTATAGTTTTTATCAGTCCTCCATTCTAAAAATTATCTTGAGATAACTAGTCAACGACAATTTTAGTAGATGCTTCTTCTCTAAAAGTTGTAGCTCTATCTAAAACCTTTACATAATATTCTTCCCAAAATTCTTTAAGGATACTATCTATGTCCGTTTTCAATCCCTGTTCTATTTCATCCATTATTCTTTCAAATTTTCTGGTTAATTCCACATCTACAATCCAATTATATTGCCCTTTAAGATACGTATATATTCTTATAGCCATTTTTGTAGGTAATAACATTTTTCTCAACGGAGAAGTAAAAATATACCTGTGGTCTTTAAGTTTCTGAATAGTTATAGAGTAAGTGGATGGTCTACCTATACCTTTAATTTTCATGAGTTTAATCAATGAATCTTCAGTTAATAGCATTGTTACTTTTTTCCTTACTTGTACATCTACAATTTTGAATTTTCTTCCTTCTTTAAGATCTAAGAGTTTTCTAAAAACATTTACAGGCAATACTTTTGCAAAACTATTTTCATCGCATTCTACGATAACGTTAGCTATTTTATTAAGTTGCAAATTAAATTCCTTATCTTCTATTTTGATTTTAATATCTTTGAATGAAATTTTTATTCTCTTAACTCTTGCAGGTCTCATCTGTGAAGCGATAAAGTTTCTAAAAATAAGATCATAGAGCATGTAGTGTTCCTGTCTGAGTTGGATTGGTATCCTTATTGATCCTGAAGCTATTGCATTTTCAAGCTGATATTTATCTAAAGGTTTAGTCGGTCTTATGCATTCATGGGTTCCCGGGCTTGCATATTGCTTTTTTTCATAAAGATCAGCCATATTATTATCTTTCAAATAATTGTATGCTATCTGAAGTCCTACATTGCTGATGTAGTAGCTATCAGTTCTATGGTATGTTATTAAGCCTGCTTCAAAAAGATCCTGTGCTAATCTCATTATTTTTTCTGAAGTCATCTTAAGCTTGTTAACTCCTTCCATAAGCATTTCAGAAGTAGTAAATGGTTTGGGAGGATATAGTCTACCCTTTACTATACTTACTTTTTCAATTTCAATCTCTTTTCCTATTAATGCTTTCTTTATTGCCCTTGCAGTTTTTCTATCGCCTTTTTTTATTCTTACGGTCTTAGAGTTTACCTGTAATCTTTGATTTTCATTTTCTAAAGTAAGAATGAAATACCTTTTCCTGCCCCTTTTATGCTTATTGTAATTATCAATTATCCATCCTAGAGTAGGAGCTTGGACTCTTCCTATTCCAAGAGTTTTAATTCCGTATTTTTCTTGAAGAACATTCGATACTGTATAGCCAACCCATCTATCTCCTACTCTTCTAACTATTTGCGCACTAACGAAATTTTTATTCACAGTTCTTAGATTTTTAAGCGCATCATTAAAAGCCTTAAAAGTTATTTCATGTAATTCAGCTCTTTTTATTTCTTTTGCAAAGGGACTAACTACAAGAAATACATCATATGCTATTTTTTCACCTTCAGTATCTGGATCTGTAGCTATTATAACCATGTCATTTTCTTTTGCAAGTTGTTTCAGAACGTTGATTGTTGTTTTTGAATCACTTACTTTATTACTTCCACAGTAGATGCATATCCCTTCACCTTTGCTATATTCCGTAAATTGTTCACTACAATTCAAGCATTTCTTTATTGTATTATAGATAGGGTATACTCCATTTTCTTTGATTAGCTTTACGCCGAAGTATAAATTGGTTTGAGGATCATGAGCGGAAATTAAATCTAAAAGATGCCCTTTTGTTGCAATTACATTAAATATGTATTTATCTGATACACATTCGTAAACAGGAATTCCGTTTATATATCTTATTGCTGGTCTACCAAAGAATGAAGCTATTGATCTAGCCTTTGTGGGCGACTCGACAACGAATAAAGCTGTCTTTAAGCTTTGTATATCCCTACCAAAAGCTATTGCTTCTTTCTTTGAAATTGCTTCTCTTTCTTTGTTTATTATTTTCATTATTTCTTCCTTCTTTTTTTCGAATTCCTTGTAATCCATCCATTCAAATCCTTCAATCGTATTTTTTAGTTGTTTAGTTAATGAATCAAAAGCGCTATAATCATCTATAATCAAAAATGATAATCCTGTTGTTATTCCAGCAAAGTACATTCTGCTAGTTCTTCCTGAACCTTGCAAGTAAGTTAGGGAATCTGAAAATACCAAATATTTCTTACCAGCTTTTTCTACAACAGGTATGTTAAACCTATTCTTTAGTGCATTTACCATTTCTTCTTCAGAAAGAATTTGTTCGATTGTTTCAAATAATTCCTTTGTATATCTGAACAGCCTCATGTTTTCATTTTTTTCAGAAAAACGAGTTAAAAACCTAAGCTGTTCAGGAGAATATTTCTGAACTTCTAATCTCAGTCTGTTTGTTGCTTTGAGTAACGCATTTCTTTTATTTTGATCACTGATTAAATTAAGAAGAACTCCAGCCATCCAAAGAGCTCTTAGTGGATGTTTTTCTATTCTCTTGAAATCAAGAACAAATTTTGGTACTCCATAGAATATTGCATATTTAACCTTTTCAGGAATATCTATACCTCTAACTAAAGGACCATAGAATCTTGCATGACCTATAAGAACATCCGCTTCTCCCCTTTTAAATGCATTTATTCCACTATAATCTTTTCCAGTAACTAAGGCTGCATTTATTCCAATATCATTCAAGGTTTTCTTTAATTTTTCTATATTAATCAGTTCTTCCTCTGAAGAAACAAATATTATTCCTCCACTACGCAATGAATTAACGATATCAACCGTCGTTTGAAAAATATTTTTTGTCTCCACTTTAATGTCATAAATTTTTCTAAACACTTCACTTGTTGAACCTGGTTCAAAGTTAAGCAAAAGTTTTAGAAGTTTTACTCTTGATGATGTGACTCTTGTTGTTGCACTTGAGAAGATTAGCTGACCTACTTTATTTTTACGCTTATAATCTTCAATAAGCTTTATGATTTTCTGTCTTTCTGAAAGATCAAAATCCCTTCTATGCAATCTCCCGATATAGGCTTTTACATTGAATATGATTTCCTTATCGAAGCCTATAAGATGAAGAATGTAATCAATACTCTTTGATCTTTTAAGTAATGCATCAACATCATCAACAAAGATAACATCTATGGCTCCTAGTAATTGTGACGACGTAAATAATTCATAATTCTTACTCATGAATGCAGGAGTTATGATAGCGATTGAGAAATTTTTATTCAATAACTTTTCCTTTAGTTTTTTTCTATCTTTATCGTTACTCGTGATGATATCTACATTCATATTTGCCATAGAAGCGAAATTCAAAAATTTTTCCTTAGTTTGCTGAACTAAAGCTTTTGTAGGTGTAATAAACATAAATTTATTTTTCGGATTTTTATTTACGCCGTATAAAATGTAAAGAATTCCAAAAGTGGTTTTTCCCAATCCTGTGGGATACGTTATCGCAAAACTTCTTTTATTTGTAGCTTTAAGAAACCAATTTTTTTGAGCACTTAATGGTTCGCCGACAAGCTTTCTAGATAACGCAGTAAATTCATTGATCATTTTTAATTGGTTATAATATTCAAGGAAATCGCCTTCCAATTTACCATTTTCCTGTAGAAATTGAATCAATTCATCTTTATCTTTGATTTTATCTTCGTAATCCTTAGGAAGACATATTTCGCATGCAAGACCTCTCTCTAGCCTTTCTGCAATGATATCTTTAGAATCGTTTGGACATAGTTTCTGCAATACTGGTTGCATTAAGCTAACATGTTTTTTTTATTTACGATGCTATTTATTTCTGTTTTTTCCTGTATTAAATCAAGCAAATTTTTCTATTGATTCAATTGGTCTGACTTCTTCCGCCCTTAGGGCGAGGCTTTCATTTCTTTGTAATTTAGGTATTGAAATAACCGTATGATAATTTTCATTAGTTTATAGTTTTTCGCTACGAATTTACGTTTAATAATAGGTAAAACTAAGTTTAAAAAAGATAAAGCTGTCTTAAGTTTTACATCAGATAAAAGCCTTGTTCTTTAGAGTATGGAGAAGTCAGCTATTTTTCATCATATAAAGATGAATTTATGAAAACTTTTCCTTTTAATTTGTTCATTTTCTTAATTCTTATTAACCTTAATCTTTTCTCAAGGATGCTGATGTCTTCGCGTCTTATCGACACTCGATTGGTTGTATATTCAAGTCTCTTAAAGCAACTCGGGCAAATGTAGGCATATCGTCTCAATATATCGTTTGGAGCTATAGCATCTTCTGAATCATTGAAGAATTTGAAACCACATGCGCCACATTTGATTATATATGCCATGAACCATTCTTTTCGCGTATTGCATTTATTGGGTTTTGACATTTCTATGTAAATTGCTATGAGCTTTTTCTTGAGTAGCTTTTTCTTTTTTAAAGGGCTATGCAAAATTCTAGCTGATCATCAATTTCTTTTTTACAAGAATCTTTGGATGTCTTAAAAATGAATTTAAAAAAAATTAAAAAAATTTTTAAAGCTGGATTATTTTTCCGTTTCTAGGAACATTCAAACTTAAGTTACCCTTATAATGAACAACATAAGCTCTATGAATTTCAATAACTTTACCAATTCCAATTTTTTCGATTTGTTCGTTCCACAAAGTTAAATTAACCCTACCTGTCTCATCTTCTATGATTGCCCTTGCTATTTTTGCTTTTCCATTAATAGTGTTCACAATTTTTTCTTCTTCGATAGATACTATTTTGCCTCTGATTGATATGTTATTCATGTCTTTTCTAACATCTTTAGCTTTTACTTTCATGCTTTCTTTGACTTTACTAATTTGTATTTAAACCAAAACTGAATTGCTATGGGTAATACAGTGATATTATTTGATTCTTGGATTATTTTTGATCATACAATTTAAAATATATTTTTCAAGGAGTAAAATTTTGATGTGAGCAAAATTGAAATTCCTCAATATAATATAGCTAGTGACGTTCGGCTTGACTCTAGGATAACAGCGCTTATTGTCGTAGATATGCAGAATGATTTTGCCCATCCTAAAGGAAAGTTGTTTGTACCAAATTCAAGGAGTACAATAGCAAGCATTTCAAATTTAATTAAAAAGGCAAGAGAAAAAAAAGCTAAAGTAATATACACGCAGGATTGGCATTCAAAAAATGATCCTGAATTTGAAATATGGGGTGAGCATGCTGTGCAAAATACGTGGGGTGCTGAAATAATTGATGAACTTAAACCTCAAGAGGATGATATAGTAATAAAAAAGCTAAGATATGATGCATTTTATGGGTCTTCGCTGGATCATATCTTAAGAATCAACAATATAAAAAACGTAATTATTACAGGAACAGTAGCAAATATTTGTGTTTTACATACAGCTGGTAGTGCAGCACTTCGATGGTACAAAATAATACTTCCAATAGATTCAATATCGGCGTTGAATGAATTTGATTACTACGTAGCAATTAGGCAAGTTGACTTCTTGTACAAAGGTATAATTACAAGAAGTGATGAAATAATATTAACATGATAGTAGATTTTCATGTTCATCCGCCTACACATCAATTTGTTACCTGCTTAGGGGAGCTTTTTGAACCTACAGTAAAATATTTCAGAAGCAATTTTAAGATACTAGATTATAAGAGTTTTGCAGAAGATTTGAAAAATGAAGGTGTAACAAAAGCAGTTTTGTTGCCTTTGGTATCTAATTTAAATAAAGGAGGAAGGATTGAGAATGAACATATAAAAGAAATATGCAACACAGATCCAGATCTTTTTTATGGGTTTGCCTCATTTGATCTTAACAAAGATTATATTTCTGAATTAAACTATGCGATTAAGAAGCTTGGTCTTAAGGGAATAAAAATTCATCCTCAGCTTCAATGCATCAGGCCTGATGATCCAAAGCTCAGACCTGTGTATGAATTTGCGGATAAATACGAATTACCTATAGTTTTACATACAGGAATAACTGGAATAGGAGCGAACGTAAAAGGAGGCGGAGGATTAAAATTAGATTATGGAAGGCCAATATATGTCGATAATATTGCTTCGGAATTTCCAAATGCTACTTTCATTCTTGCTCACTTCGGTTGGCCTTGGTATGAAGAAGCTTTGGCGGTATCGTATCATAAGGCAAATGTATATATAGATATAAGCGGTTGGTCTCCTAAGTATATCCCTGCAATTGTTATAAAATACATGGATTCTTTGCTACAGGACAGGGTGCTTTTTGGAAGTGATTATCCGATGATTAAGCCTTCAAGAATAATAAATGAGCTCAAACAACTCAACCTTAAAGATCAAACAATTAGAAAAGTTTTATTCGAAAATGCATCGAAGATTTTAAATAAATTATAAAAATTCATTTAATTTTATTATTTATTTTTAATATTATTTATTTGTGGGTGAAGCTCAACAGGTAGTAAAAATATCTACAGGGGTTGTTGTAGCAGCAATATTCGCTGATAAGTTAAGAAGAACAATTTTAGCAGCGCTTGGAAAAAATGTTCCAAAGGATATATTGATTGCTGAAGTAGCTAAGTTAAATCAAGAATTGTATAAAAAGATTGTTGAAGAGATGAAGACTGATAAAAGGGATCCTATACAAATAACACTTAATGCTATTTATGATAAGCAGCTAAATAAATTAGAATTTAGAGATATAGCCATAGAGAGATTTTTACCTGAAAGCAAAGTAACATCTGCTATTGAGAGTGCAAACAGGGAGCTAAGTGCTCTAAAAGAAGAAATCGAGAAGTTAAAAAGCCAATATGAAAGCGAAATCCAGAACTATAGGAAACAGATTGAAAGGCTAAAGGAGTTCATAAACAACCTTGCTAAAGAAATAAGCTCGTTTTTACAAACTATTTAATTTTTTTCTTTATAGTTACAGTAAACTGTCTCTCTGCTGAAGTAACTGGGATATATTCTAATTCAATTCCTAGTTTCTCTCTTGCAAGTTTATTTAATAATTCAATATTATTTTTCCCTAAAGGAACAATAAGCTTGTATGGGACATTTAATTTTACCATTTTTTCTATCCTTTCCAAATATTTATTTAAAATCGGTAACACTTCCTCCTCCTTCATTTTAATTTTCTGAGCGGTAAGGTCAGATTTTTTATCAAGTTCTACCATATCATCAGTAAAATAAATTATGGAAATTAAATATTTGCAAACAGAAGATTTTTATCGTGCAAAAGAAAGAATATATGAATTCACTTCTAGGACTCCTATAATTAAAAGTGAAATATTTTCTAAGGAAGCTGGAAAGAATGTTTATTTTAAATGTGAATTCATACACGAAGTAGGTTCTTTTAAAATAAGGGGCGTTGCTAATAAAGTTTTGAAAGAAATTGAGGAAGGCAAAGAGCCTAGAATGCTTGTAACTGCTTCTAGCGGAAATCATGGAATTGCTTTAGCTTATGTAGGTTTGAGATTGAATATTCCTGTATATGTTTTTGTTCCTGAAGTTGGAACAGGCTACAAAATTTTTAAAATGGAGAAATTGGGTGCAAAAATAATCAGAGCCGGCAAATATTCAGATATTGCAAATAGGTATGCTGAAAAATTTGCTAAAAAGAATAACGCTCTTTATGTTCATTCTTATGACGACAAAGATGTTATAATAGGTCAGGGAACTATCGGATTGGAGATTTATGAACAAAATAAAGAAATAGACTGTGTTGTCGTTCCTGTGGGTGGTGGAGGATTAATAGCAGGGATTGCTTATTTTCTTAAGAATGTAAACGATAAAATTAAAATAATCGGTATTCAATCTGAAAGTGTTCCTTCCTTGGTAAAAGCAATTGAAAAAAACAAAATCTTTACAGTAGATGCTAAAAAGACAATTGCAGAAGGTATGGCTGTAAGGAAAGTAGGCAAGATAGCGTTTGAACTATCAAAAAATTATGTAGATGAAATATTGTTGGTTAAAGAGGAGGAAATAATTAATTCCTTAAAGGAAATTTTTGAAAAAGAGAGAATTTTAGTTGAAGCGAGTGGTGCATCAAGTTTCGCTATTAAGTACAGATTTTTAAATTCTTTGAAAGAAAATAACTGTTTTGTATTAACAGGAAGGAACATTTCCTCAGAAGCTCTGAAACTTGTTATGGAATAACTATTCAGGCTTAAGTATAACTAGTTCTATTCCTTTAGGTAGTTTTCCCTTTAAATATACTGCATCTGCTTCAGATCCAACTATGGTTCCATAGTGCATAGGTATAACCACCTTTGGATTGATATCCTTGGCAGCTTCGATTGCCTCCTCCTTTGTCATAACATATGTTCCTGATACAGGAAGAAGAGCTATTGTGGGTTTTAAGTCTTTCATCTCAGGAATGTGATCTGTATCTCCTGCATGATAAATTTCTACTTCTCCAAATTTTACTACATAGCCTACTTTGTTATCTTCTTTAGGATGGAAAACGACTCCTGGGCTTCTGAATTTATTAACGTTGTAGGCATGGACAGCCCTAACTTTTATATCTCCAAAATCTATCACATCGCCTGGTTTAACGTAGTGTTTCTTATTTTCTTTGAATTTTTCAAGTTCTTCCTTGCATTCATGCGGCGCTACTAATACTGTCTTTTTATCAAGTACTTTCTTTATATCGTCAGGAGACAAATGATCAAAGTGATTATGGGATATTAATATATAGTCTGCTTTTTCCTTCTGAGGCTTTATTTTATATGGGTCAAAGTACACATACTTACCTTTATACTCGACTTTAAAGCTATCATGTCCAAGCCATGTAATTGTAACATCTTGGTGTTTATAAGGCATATTTTAAAAATAGATTTGTTATTATAAATTGTTTTATTGAATAATACCTTCCTTTTTAAGCTCTTCTATCGCGTTGTATATTGTGTTTGCACCTTTCAAGAACTTTTCTCTTTCTTCCTCATTCAAATTTAACTCTATTATTTGCTCCCAGCCGTTTCTCCCAAGTATTATAGGAACTCCTATGCAAATATCCTTTAAACCATATTCTCCTTCCAAATACACAGATGCAGGTATTATATCTTTCTTATCTTTGATTATATTCTCCACCATAGTAGCTATGCAGCTAATAGGTGCAAAGACTGTAGCTCCTTTTAAAGAGATCACTTCAGCAGCAATTTTACGAGTATTTTCCTCTGCTAAAGCCAATTGTTCTTTATTTAGTATATCGCTGATCCTTATTCCTCCTAAAGTTGAATATCTTGGCATAGGCAACATGTTTTCTCCATGTTCTCCAATAACCAAAGCTCTTATAGCAGATCTTCCTACGTTCAACATTTCTGCTAAGATTTCCCTATATCTAGAAGAATCCAATAATCCTCCCATTCCAATTACATGTTTTCTTGGAAATCCTGTTATTTTATAAACTATGTAGTTCATAACATCCATAGGATTAGTAACTGTAATAACTATCGAATCTTTACAATATTTAGCAACGTTTTGAGCAACTTCCTTTATTATCCCGGCATTAGATTTTAACAAGTCCATTCTAGTCATTCCTGGCTTTCTTGCAAATCCTGCTGTTATAACTACTATGTTTGAATCTCTTATGTCTTTATAATCATTAGATCCGATAACTTTAACATTTTTACCTTTTTCCGAAGCCATTTGATTTAAATCTAACGCTTCACCTTGGGGTAACCCTTTAACAATATCTATCAAAACTAAATCATCAACCAAATCCCTGTTTATTATTTCAAGTGCTGCTGTACTCCCCAGTCTACCAGAACCTATTATTGATATTTTCATTGTTATTATAACAAGTTAACATAATTTAATTCTTAACTAAAGCTATATATCTCAATGAAAAAGAAAAGAATAAGAAGATGAACTTGATAGATACGTTAATTCAAATCTTTATAGCAAATTATCTTGGAATCTTATTTCTAATGCTTTTAGAATCCGCTTCTTTTCCAATTCCCAGTGAAGTAGTAATGCCTCTTGTAGGAGTTTTAGCAAGACTTGGAATAATTGATATATATTATGGGATACTTTTTGGAACCGCTGGAAGCTTAATAGGTTCTTTAATAGATTATTATATTGGATATAAACTTGGGTATCCTTTCTTAGAAAAATACGGAAGATATTTTTTTATTAGTAATAAACATCTGGAGTATACAAGTTACCTTTTTAATAAATACGGTATTCTAATAGTTCTAATAGCCAGATTTATACCCTTAATTCGAACGTTAATCTCTTTTCCAGCAGGAATAGGAAAGATGAATGTATTAACTTTTCTCGGAGTTACCTTATTAGGAAACTTAGCTTGGAACATTATACTTTCTTTTATCGGTTTTATTTACTATGAACAATGGCAATTTATCATATCTCTAATCAACGAATATCTTTTGATAATAGCGTTGATCATATCATTTTCGATCTTATCCTACTGGATAATAAAAAGAAAAATTAACCGTATCTATAACCTATTCCTTTTCCGTGGTAAGGATATCTAAATTCTATATTTGAGTAAGGACATACTATTCTGCAGCTCCCGCATTCAACACAGTTATCATAGGAAATAATTAGCCTATCTTCTTCCCACTTATATACATCTGCTGGGCAAACAATAATGCATGGTTTATTCACACATTTAAGGCAAACATCTTTATTTTTGAGGTTTAGATGTGAAACGTCATCTCTTTTATACCTTGCTAAAAATAGCTTTCCTTCTACGTTTGAATTTTCCTCTTTTTTATAAATCGGTATACTTGAATTTTCTTTTTTAATTAGTATTTGAGTGCTCAAAATAGCATCCCTCTAACTAATTCTGCAACATCCTTAATAAGCTTAACAGTGCCTACTTTTTGAAATATAGCGTTCCTAATTTTCTTTATCTTTATTTCCTTTGGTTCACCATCAACTGTATGCCAGATTCTTAATGAATCTCTTATCATCTCAGGATATGCACTGAAGAAATCTTTATTCTTATATAAGAAAGGAGGTATCCTTCTAAATTTTCTCAAATCCCTTAATACAAAGCTGTTTTTTAATTTTTCTTCATATAATTTTAAAGTTTTGGCACTGAAATCTTTAATTTTATGTGCATAAACAGCTACTTCTCCAGCTAATATTCCAGATTCTGCAGCCAGATTTGTGCCTTCCCAGCCTACTACGTTAACAAACAAAGCAGCATCTCCAACAACCATCATCCCATTGGTATAAAGTTTTGGCATTGCATAATAGCCGCCTTCAGGTATCAAATGTGCAGAATATTCTTTAAGAACTCCATCTTTTATGTAGGGATAAATTGCTGGATGTCGTTTAAAACTTTCATACAATTTATTAGGTCTTACATTATTTCTTACAATATCGCTCAACAGAACTCCAATTCCTACTGATATAGCTTCCCTATCCGTGTAAAGAAAACCACCCCCGGTCATTCCTTTAAGCGGTCCTCCTATTATCGTTACAGCAACTCCTTCTTCGGTCTTAAGCTGAAACATTTCATCTATTTTTGTTCTTGTAACCTCTATTACTTCTTTAACTCCAAGTGCTAATTGATGAGGTTTCCATTCATCATGTAAACCTGCTTTTTGTGCTAAAAGAGAGTTTGCACCATCAGCTGCTATGACGATGTTTCCATAAACTTCACCTCTATCTGTATTTACTCCTACTACTTGCCCATCCTTTATGATTGGTTCAAGGGCCTGAGTTCTAGTAACTAGCATTGCTCCTGCTTCCTGAGCTTTTTTAGCATACCATGCATCAAACTTAGCCCTTAAAGCTGTATATCCGCTTGGGCTTCTAGATAGATAATCATCCCTATATACAAGCTTTATGTAAGAATCATCTAAAAGTATCCAATATTGATATTCAACAACTTTTCTCTCAAGAGGAGCCGTTTTAACAAAGTCTGGAATAAGTTTCTCAAAAGGATGCTTAAACAATACACCGCCAAATAAATTCTTTTCTCCTGGTATATTTCCTCTCTCAATTATTACTGTGTTTAACCCTGCTCTTGAAGTTACAATTGCTGATGAAATTCCAGCTGGTCCTGCACCTACTATAACAACATCAAACTTTTCAACCATATTTGATTCCTCTGCTTTTTAGTTCTTCAGTTAAGAGTGGAACAATTTTAAACAAATCTCCTATTACACCAAAATCTGAAACGTTGAAAATTGGAGCTTCTGGATCTATATTTATTGAGGAAATTATATCAGAGTTTTGCATTCCTACTATATGTTGGATTGCACCAGACACTCCTATAGCAATATATAATCTTGGTCTCACTGTAATTCCTGTTTGGCCTATTTGTCTATCTCTTGGAAGCCATCCTGAATATACAACAGCTCTCGTAGCACCTATTTCGGCATTTAAGAGCTTTGCTAGTTCTTCAACTATGTAGAGGTTCTTAGGGGAGCCCAACCCTTTCCCTACACTGATAATTATTTTAGCTTCTTCCAATTTTGTCTTTTCTCTGGGTATAAACTGTAATAGTTCAGTGTTGATCTTTTCCTCGGGTACTTGAATCTCTTCTTTAATAACTTCAATGTTTGGATTTGATATTCTAGGAGGTATTTTCATAACTCTCGGTCTTACAGTAACCATCTGGGGCTTATGCCTTGGGCATACTATGGTAGACATTTCATTTCCTCCAAAGTCAGGTCTTGTTCCGAGTAACATACCTGTAGCTGGATCTATGTCCAGCTGTGTACCATCGGCCGTCAATCCTGTAGGAATAAGGGTAGCAACATATCCTGCCCAATCTCTTCCATTCTGTGAACCTGGCATAAGAAGTATATCAGGCTTGTATTTTAAGCATAGTTGAGTTAAAGCAATTGAATAAGGTTCCGTTCTATAATGCTCAAAAACTGGATGATCTACATAGTATACTTTGTCAGCACCGTATGCAGCACATTCATCAATTAAATGCTCTACCTTATAGCCTACAACAACAGCTGCGCACTTGACTCCAAGCAATCTTGATAATCTTCTTGCCTCTCCTAAAAGTTCCCAAGAAACGCTATCGGCCTTCCCGTATCTATGTTCAACTGTACTCCAAACTTCTCCAAATTTCTTTGTCTTATCTTGAGCAATAGGTAAAGGTTTAACCTCCTCATATTTTTCAGCAATTTTTTCTCCAAAAGCATTAACCTTAATTAAATTATCTACAAGCCATTGTGCAGCTTCTTTTTCCTTTCCTCTTCCATCGAATATTTGACCTTTCTTCCTTGGAGGCGGTGGAAAAACTCTTTTAACATAAGTTGGCGAGCCTTTTAAGCCTATTTTATCATCCTCAAGCTTTAAATCATCTTTATTCCATCTTACAATTTTAGCTCTATAAGCTCTAATTATATCGCTTATTGAAGGAGCTCTGGGTTTGCTTGCTTCTTCTGTTATGCTCAGCGCTGCAGGTATTTTAGCTTTAACAACTTCTTCTCCATCGTATACTTTTCTGCAAGCAATTATGTACTTCTTTTCTAGATCTATTTCCTGTATCTTATAGGCATATGTTATTATAGGTATTCCAAATCTTGCAGCTACGCCAGGTCCTGTTTGACCTGTTTCTCCATCTATTGCCTGTCTTCCAAAGAAAATAAAAGTAAAAGGTTCATGTATTTCGCAGATTTTCTCAATAGCCTTGTACAATGTATATGAAGTAGCTAAAGTATCAGAACCAGCTAAAGCTCTATCTGATACATGATAAGCATAATCTGCACCCATTGCAAGTATTTCTCTCAAACTACTCTCTGCCTGTAAAGGCCCCATTGTTACTACAGATAAAATTCCTCCAAATTTTTCCTTCAATCTTAGAGCTTCTTCTGCAGCATAAAGATCTGGAGGGTTTGTTACAGAAGGCACACCTTCTCTTATTAGGTTATTCGTTTTTGGATCTATTCTCATATCTGTAGAGTCTGGAACTTGCTTTATACAGAGGATTATATGCATCTCTCAAATAATTTAAGTCATGGTTGAATATATATTATTCATCAAATGTTCAAGGGCAAGCCTTTGCTGCCAAGTTATCTTATAAATTATGAATTTGAAACGTACATTATTTTATTATTTTTTTCAAGATTTTTTCCGATTTTTATATCTCCGATAATCAAATTCTCAGTTGTATCATACTACACTGAATGGCTTCATGAAATTTATGAAATTCAACAAAGTAAGGGCATATTGAACGTTTGGACCACATATCCTTTTCTATTTAATCTTTATTCTTTTATCCTAAATTACTTAGCGTTCAACAATTTATTCATATTTTCAGTGTTGTTTTACTTTGTTAATGCAGTTTCAGATAGCTTGACAGGCATTCTAATTTGGAAACTTCTTGAAGCATCTCCACAATATTATTCGCAATATGCGAGATGGTTATACCTTTTCTCTCCTTTACCTTTATTTTGGATTTTTTCTCAGCAGATTTACGATCCTTTGGTGGTTTTTTTACTTGTTTTTTCTGCATATTTGATTAAGAAGTACAAAAAAGCCAGTTCATTGTTAATCTCTTTGGGGACTTCGCTGAAAATAATTCCGGTCTTTTTGTTTTTGTCCTGCATCTTCGATAAACATAAAAGGAAATTTTTCTTTGGGACTCTAGTTTATCTCATTATTTTCCTTTTATTGATTAATTTTCCCATTGTGTTTAACCTTGGTTTATATATTAACTTCATAGCTTGGCAATCTAATAGACCTGCTTGGGAATCAATCTTTGGCTTGTTAGAATATATTTCAAACGGCTTCTATGTTCCAAGCGGTCTATATTTAAATTGTCCTTCAGACAGTTTTACATTAAAGCTTATAGGTTATCATCTGATCGGCATTACGCCGTGTCCAACTATATTTGAAAATAAAATTACCACTGGCTTGTTCCCAATTTCAATAAACTTTCTTAAGCTGATCTCATTATTTTTGACGGGCACCTTTACTGTTTTATTCCTTGTTTTTTCGACCAATAAACAAAGTTTTGAAAGAATAAGCTTAGGTATTATTTCGATACTTTTTGCATTCTCGTTTGGTTTTTCTCCACAATACGCTTTATATGAACTTGTATTAATTATATTAGCATTAAATTCTAACAAGGTTGTGATCTATTCCTCTATTCTTCAAGTTTTATTGCTTTTAGAATATCCTCTTGTATCCATTGTTTTACCTCTTACCTTTAATTTATCCATTGAGGAAATTCTTTTCCCTTATTGGCTTTTAATTTCAATCAGAACCGTTTTCTTTTTATATATAGCATTAAGTCTATTGTTAAATAAGGTATAGGCAGTGAGTTTAGAAAAACTCGGAAATTTAACTGAAGTTAAGAAAAGCAAGCTGGTTTTAGCAATTGATGATGCTCAATTCTACGATAAAGAATTCCTTTATAAACTTAGTCCCTATGTGGTAGGAATCAAAATAGGGCTTACTTGCTTGATAGATTCTTTCAATAAATCCGCTAAGATAAACAGGGAAGTGAATAATGATTTCTTTATAATAGCAGATTTGAAAGTTGCAGATGTTCCTCATATATGTGAAAAGCTGGCCAATTTAGCTAAGAATTTACATTTTGATGCAATAATTGCCCATTCATTCATAGGTGAAACCTCTCTCAGAGCTATTAAGAACATTATTCCAACATTGGCTGTTGTAACAATGAGCGTTCACGATTCCTATAAATACGATGAAAACGTAGACTATTTCGTAGAGATTTCCAATAAATTAAACTTAAGTGGTATAATTGCGCCTGCAACTAAGCCTGAAATACTTAAAAAGGTAAGGAAAATAACAAAACTTAAAATATTTTCACCAGGTATAGGAGCACAAGGTATGGATTACGGCTATGCGATAAAAAACGGTGCAGATTATGAAATCGTTGGCAGATCTATTCTCTATGCAAATAATCCTGTTCTTGAAGCAAAAAAGGCTATAGCTGCATATGAAGGACATAGTTAAAAGATTAATACAAATAGGGGCAATAAAAAAGGGAAAATTTATTCTTTCTTCAGGTAAGGAATCAAACATATACATAGACTTGAGATTAGTTCTTTCCTATCCTGATTTATATGAGAAAATTGTGGAAGAATGTGCTCAGATTCTTAAAAATATAGGCTTTGATGCTATTGCAGGAATTCCTACAGGAGGACTGGCATGGGCTTCTTTTCTAGCTTACAGGCTAAGAAAACCGCTGATATATGTAAGGAAAGAAAGTAAAGGTCATGGAGCACAAAAGCTTATAGAAGGACAGCTTAAAGAAAATTCATCCGTAATCATAGTTGATGACGTAGCAACGACTGGAGGTAATATATTCGACGCATATGAAAAGTTGCAATCACAAAATTATTTTGCCAAATATGCCTTCGTTATTGTAGATAGGGAAGAGGGAGCACGGGAGAAATTAAGTGAGAAAGGAATTGAATTGCTTTCCCTTTTAAAAATGATAAATATAACAAGTTTGTTAAATTCATAAATTGAGATGAGTTGGCTTAATAGAGATATTATAAATGTTAACGATTTCTCAAAAGAAGAGCTTGAATATCTTTTCAACGTCGCTGATAGATTCATTGATTTAAAATACAAGGAAATTCTTAAAGGAAAAATTATAGCAAACCTTTTTTTAGAACCAAGCACAAGGACAAGAATAAGTTTTGAGGTTGCAGCAAAGAGATTGGGAGCAGAGGTAATAAACGTTACAGGCGAATACTCTTCGATTAAGAAAGGAGAAAGTCTTTATGATACACTTAAAATGCTTGACACGTACTGCGATATGATTGTAATAAGAAGTCCAATTGAAGGTTCAGCACAGTTCGCTGCAGATGTATGCGAAAATCCAGTAATAAATGCAGGCGATGGAACTTTAAATCATCCGACGCAGGCAATGATCGATCTTTATACTATCAGAAATGTTTTTTCGAGGCTTGATAACCTAAATATTGGTGTTTATGGAGACTTAAAGTATGGTAGGGCTGTAATATCTTTCTTAATGGCGATAACTAAATACGATAACAAGATTTACGCTATTTCTCCTCCGCAATTAACGCTAAGGGAAGAGGTTAAAGATGAACTTATCAGTAAAGGGGCTAAAATAGAAGAAATTACAAATTTAGATCAAGTAATTTCAGAATTGGATGTTCTTTACGTTACAAGGATACAAAAGGAAAGATTCGTTGACCTTGCGGAATATGAAAAAGTTAAGGGTTCTTATAAAGTAGACTTAAAAAGTTTAGAGAAGTCAAAACCTAATTTAATCGTTATGCATCCTTTACCAAGGGTTGAGGAGCTAACCTATGAATTGGATAAAACTTCTAAGCAGGCCTATTTTAGACAAGCTAAATATGGAATACCTTTAAGAATGGCCCTTTTATCTTTAATTCTAGGAGCCGAGGTGTGAGTATGGAAGAATACGAAATGAAGGTTACTAAGATAAGAAATGGCACAGTTATCGATCATATACCAGCAGGTAAGGCGCTTGCTGTTCTAAACCTGCTTGAACTAACAGGAAAAGAAGGATACACTATTGCACTGGTTATGAACGTTAAGAGCAAGAAATTAGGAGTTAAAGATGTAGTTAAGGTAGAAAATCTCGAAATAAATCCAAATCTTTTGAATAGGCTGGCTTTGATAGCTCCTGAAGCAACGATCAATATAATAAGAGATTACAAAGTTCATGAGAAAAGGAAAATAACCTTAGAAGAAATAGTGGAGGACATCCTCAGATGCTCAAATCCTACATGTATTAGCAGGCAAACCAATGAACCTATTGTTTCAAGTTTTAAAGTTATATCTAAGAAACCATTAAAATTGAAATGCAATTATTGTATGAGATATTTGAGCGAAAACGAGGTTATAGAGCAAATTGTCGAAAGAAGCAAATTTAGATGAATACTGCATAGAAGGTAAAGCATACATAGAAGGTAATTTTGTCGATTGCTTTATATTAATCAAGGGAGAAAAAATAGCTAAAATATCAAAAAATTCCGTTCAAGGATTAAAAACCATAAAATTAAAAAATGAAGAAGCATTATTTCCAGCAGCTACAGATCTTCATGTTCATTTTAGGGATTGGGATGAAAGTTATAAAGAAACTATAAGAAGTGGCTCGAAAGCTGCTTTGGCAGGAGGTGTAACAACAGTACTGGATATGCCCAATACAAAACCTCCCGTAAATAATCTTGAAAGATTGGAAAAGAGATACCTAGATTTTAAGGAAAAATCCATGGTTGATTTTGGTTTGCATGTTAGACCTAGTAAAGAACTTAATAAAATCATAAATCATAGGGAATGTTTCGCAGTTAAGTTTTATGAAGAAGATCTTCCTAGCATTTTAGATTATAGTGATACAATAAGTTCAAAAAGGGTGGTATTTCACGCGCAGTATGGAAACGATGAAGTAATAGCTGTAGAAGATATCCTTGCGAAATCAGAAAAACTTAGCAACATAAGATTCGCCCATGTATCAAAAGCAAAATCTTTAAGATTAATAGAGGAATTTCGTTCTAATAATCCAAATAAAAAAGTTTACATTGAAGTTACTCCACATCATACATTTTTATCGGAAAAAGACTTTGAAAACAAACATAAAGGTTACTCAAGTGTAAGACCTCCCTTATCTTCAAAGGAAGATAATTCGGAAATAATAAATTGGATAAACAATGGAAAAATAGACTTTATTGCAAGCGATCATGCTCCCCATAGCCGAGAGGAGAAATTATCTGAGAATCCACCTCCAGGTTATCCTTCCATCGAAATTATGTATACGTTGTTTTTGAATTCCTGGTTAAAGGGCATTCTTAATTTGGATAGGATAATAAAATGTCTCTGCATTGCACCAGCTGAGTACCTAGGAATAAAAAAAGGGAAAATAATTGAGGGTTATTACGCAGATCTCGCCATTATTAACTTAAAAGAGGAAAAAATTATAGACTCTTCAAAATTTGTTTCTATGTCAAAGTTTTCTCCTTTTGACGGTATGAAAATAAAAAGTATTGTTAAAACTACAATCATGAGGGGAAAAATAGTTTATGATGAAGGATATTTCATGTATGAAAATATTCAGGCAAAATCAATCAACGAGTTAGTAAATTAGTTTATTGCTTATTTCAAGGAAATCTGAAATGGCAAAGTTAAACTTGGTTTTTCCATGCATGCGCATAAGCTCATATACAAAATATTGTGAGAAAATGCTTCCTGCAATATAATTAGTTAAGATATCAAGCTTAAGCTCGTAATTAATACAATAATTTACTTTATCTTTAACAAGATCGAGAAGCAATTTAGATTTATGATCGTCTGGTGTATTAAGAAATATTAGTCCATCTTCTCTCTCAACATAGAATAAATCTACATGATTGAAAAGCTCTATTCTTTCAGCTATAGCTTTTAGTCCGATAGCTTCAGCGATCTTTGCTTTTAAATAGTATGAAAGAGGATAATATGCCGGTGAAGCTATTATAAATAAAGTGTCTCCGTTGAAAAAACCGAATTTTGTTTTAAAAATATTATTGATTTCTTTGTATAATGATTCAAAGTTTATTTCTAAACCAAATAGTGAAAATGAGCTTATCAAAGACTTAGTAAAAGATAGAGTTCCAGGTAGAATGATTCTCTCTTTGTAGTTAATGTTTATAACATCATCAGCAACACTTGCAAGTTCTGAAAAATCGTTTCCTGTTATAACTATTATTTTATTTCCATCCTTTTTTGCTTTTTTAGCTAAGTTTATGTTTGCATTGGTTCTTCCTGAAACTGAAACAAAAACAAATATTTTTCCTTTAGACAATTTTTTAAATTGCCATTCGTAGGGATCGCCAAAATTGCAATTTACAATTTCGCTTATAGCCATACTTACTGCATATGAATCTCCGCATCCAAAAAATATAGTGTCACTTTCCATACCCTTTAGCATGCCATGTTTACCACTCTCCTTTAAACAATTGTAGAATATTCGCAATTCTTCATATTCACTTTTTATTTCTTTGAAAAATGTTTCTATCATAAGATAATTTAATCGAAATTTGTTAATATTGAAATAATTACAAATTTAATTGTAGCTACTTTTTTATTTGTTGATTTTTATTATTATGTTATGAACTCAAGGCAAGTCGCTACTGTTGCAATACTAGGTAGCTTAGTTGCTATAATCTCATTAACTTTATCGCATTATTTTAGGTTTCCAATATTGCCGTATCTTGAATTTGATCCTGCTGAAATAATAGTGATGTTGTCATTTTTATTATTCGGCCCATTAATAGCGATTTTAATTGAGATTATTCATTTCCTCTTATTAAACATTTTCTCAAGCTTTCCCATTATTGGGCCTGCAGCTAAATCAATTGCAGTCTTTTCTACAATATTTGGATATTATGCAGCTTTCTTAATTTTAAAAAAAGCTAGTTATGGAAAGATCATGATATTTGGGCTTTCACTAGCTATCTTATTAAGAACTTTAATAATGACATTATTTAACTACGTCCTTTTTATCACAATTTTTGCAGGCTTTATTGGTTATGCTTCAAATACAATATATATAACTACTGGTTTAAAAGCAACTTCAAATTTTGAGGCCCTTCTTTTAATACTAATTTTTACTGGTGTTTATAATATAATCCATGTATTTGTATCTGTAATCCCAGCTTCATATATGGCCAAATTAAATTCTATCCAAAACATCGTCAAACCTATTTCTTATCCTTGGTTTTTAAAATTCTTATCCTAAAATTTAAATTGATAGAATTTGAAAAAATTTCGGTGAATCCAGCAATCCTTTTCATCATAGGATTATTATACGGTCTTTCACTTGCAGCTCCTCCAGGGCCTATATTAGCTTTGATGGCACAAAGAACATTAGTATCATTTTTTAATGGAGTAGCGGTAGGATTGGGGGCTATGACAGCAGATTTCACCTTCATGATAATAACGTTAATGCTTTATAATTTCGTAGCATCTTTGTTCTTATATCCTTTTTATTTGGTTGGCGCTCTATTCATGCTTTATTTGGCATATTCAACTTTAAAAATTAAAAGGAACAACTTTAGCATGGATATGAACTTAAAGAGAAAAACAAACAGCTATTTTCTTGGATTAGGAATTGGCTTAATAAATCCTTTGCAAATAGGCTGGTGGTTAACTGCAGGTTTATCTTTTATTTCTCTTTTCGGAATCGTATCGGTAATTGGCTTTTTCATTGGCATAGTTATTTGGGTTTTATTTTTTGCCTACATGGTAAGAAAAGGTTATATGATAAACAAAGGATTAGCTTTTACTGCAATAAAGATTTTCTCATTAGCAACTTTTTTGTTTTTTGCAGGATATTTCTTATACAATGCAACTTATGAGCTATGGAAGGTAATCAGATAGATTTTAGAACTATAGTTGAAATGATAAGTGAAGGTAAAACAGAGGAAGCAATTAGTATTCTATCAAGTTTTTACGGTGTTGAAAAACCTAAACTTAAAGTTGGAATACCTAAAGGCAAATACAAGGCTTTAGCTCTATATGATCCATCCAAAAATATTATTTATTTTAGCAGAGGAGAATACATGTATAATGCCTTCATAGTTTTGCACGAATTTTACCACGTAATAAGAATGTGGGGAAATAAACATAAGGGCAATGAGAAAAAGGCAAACGAATTTGCTCTAAGTTTCTTGAAAAGGCTTTATAAGGTTAAGTAAAATTACAAGCTATGTGGAAGATATAGCTAAGAAGTATTTTTCAAAAGAAATAGGAAATAAAGAAAGAGCAATATTTGAACTTGGAATAGCTTTAGGCTTCGTATACCATCAATTTATTGCTACTCCATTTAGAAAAAAAGATTTAGAGATAATAGAAAAAGCAATTGAAGCTTCATTATTAGCTCAGCCTTACAGAATATATGCTAAGGTTGAAATAAAAGCTAAAGATTACGAGGGAACCTATTCTTATGAAGAAATTACAAAAGAAAATTTAACTGTTGAAGTAAAAGTTAAATACGGTGAATATGTTGCTACAGGTAAACTTGAATACATTAAAGAAATGAACTATCCTTTAATGTATGTTAAGGATGTTGAAAAAGCCTAATTTATTTATATACCAATTCGAGGTATTTCTTCAAAGTTATAGGCTTAAATCCTTTAATTGCATCATTTGCTCCTTTTGTTAAATTAAATAGTTTAATTCCTCTTCCTTCTTCATGGACTTTTAGAGCAAAAAGTTCAAGCAAATCCTTAGCAATTTTTAATTTAATTATTTTTCTTGTTCTGTCAAATATAATTGGCTTAGAATACGTTCCAACTTCTTCAGATAAATTCATACCTATTAGTGTAATCGAATTGGGATTAAAGCTACCTGCAATAAACGCTGCTCTATCTCCGTCTGTAAATCCTCCAAAATTGTAAACCTTTTCCTTAGGTCTAACTTGTGTAGTTCCGATAATTTTATCGATTTTTGGAACATAAGTTGCGATTTGTTCTTTATTATCTGCATGAGCATGAACAACCACAATGCTACCTTCCTTTGCACATGCTACCTGTTCCTTTGGAAATCCATCCAAATCTGTTACTATTATATCTGGGATATCTTCCATAACTTCTTGAAATGCTTTAGTTGCACCATCGCATGTGATGTAAACCACTTTTTTTCTATCAATCTTCTTTATGCTTTCCAGATCTTCTACAATAGACGGCCCAGCACCGGCTATTATGACATTTTTTTTAGATAAAATTGGTTCGAGAACTTTTGCATCAAGACCTTTATTTCTTATCAAAACAGCAAGAAATTCTGTAGCCCTTAAATCTTCTTGGTATGATAAGTTTAGCTCTTTTGAAATTTTCTCATATATCTTTAACCACTCTTCCAATTCAATTAATTTTTTCAATACTTCTACCATAATTATTAGCGTATGAAGTTATAACTTCTACTTTATAATTTGTAATTTCAAGTATTTTTTCTTTAATTCTATCCACTTCATCTTTATAGAATAGGCCATAAACAACAGGCCCCCAAGAACTTTGCCCTACACCATAGGCCCCTGTCTTAATAAGAATATCAACGTACTCTTCATTTACAAAAATTCCTTTTTGTGCTTCATAAAAATTTAATCCAACGTTGTACTGCAATTCTGTTAGATTCTTCCCGAATTCAGCAATATCACGGTCTTTTAAAGAAATTTTAATTCTTTTAATTATTTTTAACATCTCAATTATGCGTTTTGAAGGTGTTATTGGAAGTGTCTTGAAAAATTCTGTTTCTTCTTCTCCGTATACTCTTTTTTTACTTTTATCCAAAATTAATATAAATGCCCAATCATCAGGAAATTCGCTCCTAAACTCAATTATTGGGATTTCATCTGGACTATTTTTTCCCTTGTCTATTAGAAATCCGCCGTATAAATATGCTCCTAAGCCTATTCCAGAAATTTTTCCTATTTGTAAATCTGCAGCATATTTGTAAGGATCGAAGTTTAAGTTATTCGCCAAAAAATAACCTTCAGATATGGCTAAAGTTAATTGTGTTGTAGATCCGAGACCAACATGTGCAGGTATCTCTTTTATTAGATTAACGCTTATTTTCCTTTCAAGAGGAGTTTTATCTACTAAAGATTTTACTCTTTCAATGATATCATTTCTTTTAAAATTATTGAATGAAAGTTTATTGCTAGGTAAAATTTCAATTAAGTTGTATGGATTCTCTAAAGCTAACCCTAAAGAGCCATAAAATCTAAAATCTGCATTTTTTATATTTATTACGCCAAAATGTAGCCTAGCTGGTGTTTTTATTTTTATCATTCTCATGTTTAAGTTCTTCTTGCACTCTTTGATTAATTCTGTTTATCATAATTTCATACATGGAATTAGGTGCCACTCTTCTTATTAGTTTTTCATAATACTCTATTAATGAGAGTAGATTTTCAAGTTCATCGAAAATTTTCAGATCTTTGTATACTTTGACCCTTGTTGAATGTATTAAAGATTCTAAGACTGCAAACTCGGCTCTTGTTATGGGCTTAATGTAACTCTTTTTAGCCACTACGTTTAAAGTTTTCATAGTAAATTTAGCTCTAACGTCATCTTCTTCAATTTCTTCAATTTCACATTCAATGTAAAAATTTGCATTCTTTAGCTTTGGTATTTTAAAGATTCTTGAAACATTAAAGAAATCATCTTTTATATTTCCAAAACTTACGTCATAAAATAGCTTAACATCGTTAACTACATTTATTACACTTCTTCTTGTTTTTGATACATATTCATAGGTTCTTGTATCTTTGAAAGGTCTTATAATAAGTTTGTATTTATCATCGAAAGAGAAGCCCATATTTGCAGCATGATATCTTTTATTTGGCGTGTAGCATGTCAATATGCCTTCATAAATAACTCCAGGAATGAAAAGACTTCTCAACAATTCTTCTTGTGTTTTCATTTAACTAATATTTAGTTGAAGAAACTATAGAATATAACTATATTAATAACATTTTTAAAGGATTGTATATTTTAATGGTACTTTTGCTTGTAACAGGAACGCTTGCAAAAGATATTGTTATTGAACAGGCTAGACTTTGCAAAATTCCTACGAGAGTTGTTATCCTTGATTTACCTGTTGCATCTTTAATGAAGCCTGCTTATATTCTTCGTGGTATAAAAGATAAAATAACAAGTGATGTAGACTACATTATGGTTCCAGGGCTAATTCAAGGAGACATAAGTATAATTGAGAAGGAAACAGGAATAAAAACCGTTCGTGGGCCAAAGAGCGCTTATGATATATCTTATATAATAAATAACTTTGGGATAGAGAATTTATCTAAGGACATTCCTGCATGCGTATTATTCAAAAATAAAATGAAAGAAAAACTTTTGAAAATTCTTGAGGATGTTGAAAAAGATGAAACATTTTTGCAAATAGAAGGTAATTATAAAATAAGAAATCTGAAATATGGCATAAATTATCCAACAAGAATAATAGCTGAAATAGTTGATGCTCCTAATCTTTCTGATGAACATCTTAAAGAGATAGCAAGGTACTATGTTAACTCTGGAGCCGATATAATAGATGTGGGCATGATTTCAGGAGAATCTTCTGTCGACAAGTTGGAAAGAATATTTGAAAATTTAAGGAATATTACTGATAAGCCTCTTAGCATAGATTCGATGAATGAGGATGAAATCAATAAAGCCATTGATTTAGGTTTTGATATGGTAATAAGTCTCGACGAAAGTCTATTAAAAAGAGTAAAAATAAAGGATAATGTACATTATGTTTTAATTCCTGCAAACCTTGAAGCAAAATATTTCCCTAAAGATCCTTTTGAAAGGGTTGAATTTCTAATTAAAATATACCAAGAGGCAAAAAAGCTTGGCTTTATAAATTTGATTCTTGATCCAATTCTTGATCCTCCCTTTGCACAATCTATGTTACAATCCATTGTTTCTTACTATTTACTAAGAAAGAAGTTAGAAAATGTCCCAATTTTAATGGGAACAGGAAATATTACCGAAATGATAGATGCAGATTCTGTTGGAATTAATGCAATTTTGGCTGCTATTTCAGCTGAAATTAATTCTTCATTTATTTTAACTACAGAAGTAAGCAATAAATGCAAACATGTTGTGAAAGAATTATCAATTGCTTCAAAGCTAATGTACATTGCAAAAAAGAAGAAAACATATCCAAAAGATTTAGGAATTGATTTACTGATTTACAAGGAAAAGAAGTTGCAAGATGAACCGGCTGAAAATGACGATGATGCCATAGTTTATCGTTGCAACGATCCACTTGAATTTATAAACGATCCTAAAGGCTGGTTTAAAGTTTACATAGACAGACGTAATAAAGAGGTTGTTGTTCATCACAAACCGAAATATAATTCTTTAAAAAGCGATGTAGTAATAAGGGGAAGAAGTGTTGAGGGTATTTATAGGAAGATAGCAAATTTAGGTTTGGTTTCAAGGTTGGATCATGCAGCATACATTGCAGCTGAAGTTCAGAAAGCTTATCATGCATTGAAGCTTAACAGAACTTATATTCAAGATTCAGATATATTTAATAAAGATTTTGATTAAGTAAATTAAATTTCAAAAATTTCTATATTAGATTAATTTAATTAATTATCTATAGCCAAAACTATAATCCTCTATGAATTACATTTTTATTTTATTATATGTCCCTGTATACACTTACCAAAAAACAGTGGATGCAAATATTTGCAGCATGGATTGGATGGTTAATGGATGGTTTTACTAGTATAGCTTATGCTTTAGTTGCTACAACAATTAGTAAAATATTCTTACCTTCTTCACTTGGGAATTTAGGATTAGCGATTATATTCGCTGGTTTTGCAGTAGGTGCTATTGCAAGACCTTTTGGTTCTTTAATATTTGGAAATTATTTAGGTGATAGGTTAGGAAGAAAGAATATGTTAATGTTTACTATTCTAGGCTTTACATTATTTGCTGGAATTAAAGGATTTTTGCCTACCTTTGATCAAGTTGGTTACATTGCTCCAATTCTCTTGTATATAATTCTTTTCGTCGAAGGTATGTTCGCTGGGGCAGAATATGGCGGTGGCACAGTTCTTGCTATAGAAAGTATTCCATCTAAAAGTAGGGGATTTATTGGAGCATTTGTTCAAAGCGGATTTGGAACAGGATATTTTTTAATTTCTTTCATCTTCGCTGGAATATACAGCTTATTTCCAGGGAATCTATTTTTAACAATAGGTTGGAGAGTATTCTTCTGGATACTTTTCATTCCTGGAATTTTAGCTTTTATAATCAGATATTTAACTCATGAATCACCAATATTTGAGGAACTAGCTATTAGGAGAGAAGTGGAGAGGACACCTATATTAAAGCTCTTCAAAGAAGCCTATAATAAAGTAGTGTATGCTCTTCTTATAACTACGGGTTTACTTTTCATAAACACTGCTACATTTTCATTTTATCCTGCAATCTTGCAACTAAAAGGATTTAACAATGTAATAGTTGGTACGTATGTAGCAATAATAAACTTTGTTTCTTTATTAGGAGTTTGGTTAGGAGGGTTTCTCGTAGATAGAATTAAAGGAAGAAAGAAAAGTATGTTTATTTATGCTATAATTTTTGCAATTTCAATAGGTCCTTTGACTTACCTTGGTTATTCTATAAATGCCTTATTTGCATTTAGCTTACAAGCATTTTTAGAGGCAATGATATTCGCTTCTCTACCTTCATTTTTAGCCGAATCCTTTAGTAAAAGGTATAGAACAACTGCCGTTGGATTTACCTACAATGGGGGTGCTATAATTGGATCCTTAGCAGTAACAATCATATTTTTAATCAGTGATTATCTTGGATTATTGTTATCTTGGATAATGATGCTTTACTTAGCAGCTTTTGTTATGATAATAGGGATCTTACTTTCAAGAGAAACTTGGAAAGATAATCTTGATTCGATAGGTTACTAAAATGAGTAGATTAAAAGTATTTACACCTGCTGGTTTATCTTCATTTTTCGAGGCCTGTATATTTGATGAAAGAGGAAATTTGATAGAAAATCCTGAAATAAAAGGAGCTAGAGGTGGAGGATTTGCTTTAGAGGAAGGATCTTTAACGGAAGTTAAGGTAAGCGATGAAAGTAAAGAAATAAAAGTATATATTAACGGTAAAAGAGAAGATGCAAAAACTTCTAAAAAGGCCGTTGAATTGTTTTTGGAAAAATTTGGCTTAAAGGAAATAGGAGTAACTGTTAATCATAGAATTAAATTACCAGTAGGGGCAGGATTTGGAACAAGTGCATCAGGAGCTTTAGGTGCAATATTGGCTCTTTCTTTCGAAATAGGTAAGCCAATAACTTTAATTGAAGCACTTAAGTTGACACATGTAGCAGAGGTTTTATCTTATACAGGACTGGGAACTTCAGAAGGATTTGCAACAGGAGGAGTGGTTTTAATAACAAAGCCAGGCGCGTTATGGGAAGGAAAGGTTGAGAAGATCCTCTATGATAAAGATATAAGAATAGTTGCAGGCTTCTTCGAACCTATATCAAAGGAAAATGTTCTCAAATCAGTAGATTTTTTAATGGAAGTCAACAGAGTTGCAAGGCTCACAATGGATAAAATATTGAAAAATCCTACAGTTGAAACTTTATTGAAGGCTTCAAGGGAATTTGCGGAAAAATCTGGAATAGGCAGCAACGAAATACTAAAAATAGCAGATGAACTAACTAAATGCGGTGCTATAGGTGCTACACAAAACATGATAGGTAAAGCTGTGCATTGTGCAGTTTTTAAAAAGAAAGTGGATCAAATAATTAAAATAATCAGACAGTATACAGAAAAAGTATATGTTTCAAAAATTCATGAAGGGGGTCCTTTGATTTATTCAAACTAAATAGCTAAAGCCACCGCTACTAATACTGGGAAAAGAAATCCTAAAAAGTATAACGTATTCTTAAAAATTTTTTCGTATTTTGCAAGTCCTATATCATGTAAAAATGACTTGAACCTGTACATTCCATGGTAAATTGCTGAGCTAACAATTATGAAAAGATATACCTTAAAAGCAATATTGCCTAGCATTTTTCCAAAAATACCTAAGCCCAACATGTTTACTCCTAAAAATTCTGTTGCTATTATATGGATAGGGATGAATAAAGCTGCTATTGTTGAAGTTACAGCAAATAATCCCCAAGCAATTGATTCGAACTTGCTCATATTAAAGGATCCAAATGTAGTAAATTAAGAAGAACAGGATTATCGATGCTATTAGCCAAACAATTACCATGCCTATGCTGCTAATATTAAGTGATCCAATTTTTATAGGCTGAGCTTTAGGTAATAGAGAAAACCATGTTATGCCATGGATTAGGGCAAATATAAGGAAAATCACAGTTAACACTGTTTGAAATGTTCCAGCAAAAAGAAAACTATAGATATTCTGTAAGTTGTAATCATAAATAAAAATCTTTATTAAGAAGTAAATTCCGTATAGTGCAATAATAAAGCTTGAGAATTCTCTAATCAAAATAAACGTGTAGATAGGCCTTTTGAAGTATCCTACCCTTTCTTTAACCACTTTTTTTGTATTTGCCATTTTAAATACCTAAATTATTCAATGTCGATATAACCTTTAATCTTTGTATATGAAAAGATGGATCTACGTTTTTTGGACAAACAACTGTGCATTGACCAACTAATGAACACATATATGCTGCATGACTTAAAGACGCAATTTTTATCCTTTCTTTTTTACCCTGGTCTCTCGGATCGTTTAAGTATCTATACAATATTGCTAACGCTGCTGGTCCAATGAATTTTTCATCTGCACCAAATACAGGGCAAGCTGCATAGCAAAGCATACAATTTATACATGAGCTTGATTGTTTAATAAGTTCCATTTCTTCTGGCTTGACAATAAACTCTTTATCAATACTTTCTTCTTTTTCTCTGATTACGTAAGATTTGACTTCCTTTAGTTTATCTATGAAAATATCAATATCTACAACAAGGTCTTTAATTACTGGGAAATTGTAAAGTGGTTCTATAAAAATCGGTTTTTTAACGTTATTTATTAAAGTCCTACAAACTAAAGTTGGTTTCTTATTTACAACCATTCCGCAACTTCCACATGAAGCCATTCTGCAAGAATATCTGAAACTCAGTGTTCTGTCCAAGTAATCTTTGATATATATCAATCCTGCTAATATTGTTGTATCACTTTCATATGGTACATTGTATTTACTGATAAAGAATTCTCCTTTTTCTGGATTATACCTCCTGAGTATGAAAGTTGTCTCCGGCATTTAATATTTCCTTTCAGCAGGTTTCCATTTTGTGATCTTGACAGGAAGATACTCGATTTTCGGCCCTTGTGTCGTCTTGAATATTAGTGTATGGGCTAAGTAATCCTTGTCATTTCTCTCAGGATAGTCTTCTCTGTAATGCGCTCCTCTCGATTCTCTTCTATTCAAAGCAGAATATGCAACAGCTTCAGCAACTTCTATCATAAAATCGAGTTCAAGTACCTCAACAATGTCTGTATTGTATATGGGGCTTTTATCTCCTGCAGTTACATTTTTAAATTCTTCTCTCAATTTTCTAATAATTCTGCAAGCCTCGTTTAAACCCTTTTCATTCCTTATTATTCCTACATATTCTTCCATTGTATCCTTAAGTTTGTACTTTATTTCAGCAGGATAAACCCCGGATTCCTTCTTAAGAAGTTCTTCAAAAATTCTTTTTTCTTCCTGTTCAGCTACTTCTGGGGGAAAATTAACAAAATCATGTTCCATTGCAAATCTTGCGGCCTGTTCTCCGCTAATTGCTCCAAAAACTAAACATTCTGGAAGAGAATTTGAACCAAGTCTGTTAGCTCCGTTTATGCTCACACATGAAGCTTCTCCTGCAGAATATAGACCTGCAACAGGCGTGCTCGTATTTATGTCTACATGTATTCCTCCCATAAAGTAATGCTGGCCAGGCCTAACAGGAACTAGTTCATGCACAGGATCAACGCCTGCAAATGTTTTGGCTAATTCTCTTATCTGCGGCAATTTATTCTCTATCTTTTCCTCACCTAAATGTCTCAAATCCAAAGCTAAATAATCACCGTATTTTCCTTTAAAACCATTTCCCAATTTTATTTCATTTATCATTGACCTTGAAATAATATCTCTTGGCCCAAGCTCCATTTTATTAGGAACGTAGTTTTTAAGAAATCTCTCATATTTATTGTTCAATAAATACCCTCCCTCACCTCTTGCAGCTTCACTTATCAAGATTCCACTTCCCGGCAAGCATGTTGGATGGAACTGAACAAATTCCATATCTTTTAATGGTAATCCTGCCTTGTAAGCCAAAGCCATGCCATCACCTGTGTTTATTGCACCATTCGTTGTTATTTTATAAATTTGTCCAGCTCCTCCCGTAGCGATTACTCCTGCCTTTCCCTTGATAACATGGAATTTTCCATCTCTTAAAGAAAGTGCCGTAACGCCGCAAAATCTATTATCCTCTATTATTAAAGAGGTTACAAAATACTCATCATAACGTACTATGTTTTCGTATTTTAAAGAAGTTTGAAACAGAGTATGCAGTAAATAGAAACCTGTTTTATCTGCCGCATGAATCGTTCTTTTTACACTCATACCACCAAACCATCTAACATCTATTTTACCTTCTTCATCTCTATTCCAAGGACATCCCCAATGTTCTAATCTGATTATTTCTTTAGGTGCAAGCCTTACAAAGAGTTCCACAGCATCTTGATCTGCTAAGAAATCGCTGCCTTTTATCGTATCATATGCATGCAAATCGAAGTTATCGTCAGATTTTATAACTGCCGCTGCTCCTCCTTCAGCTGATACTGTATGGCTCCTCATAGGATATACTTTGGAAATCAATGCAACACTTAACTTAGGATTTTTTGAAGCAGCTTCTATTGCAGCCCTTAATCCTGCAGCTCCTGCACCTATTATAACTATATCATGTGAACTTTTTTCCACATTTAGATTTAATAAAACTTATGTAATATAGTTAACCTTTTGAAAACTTAACGCTCTTTTAACCGAAATAAATAAATACTACCTCGTAATTAAGTTTCTTTAAGGTGGTGCCATTGGAAATCAAATAGGTCTTAATAAGTTACGTGGGGCAGATGCTTTAGTTAAGGCAATAAAGGAGTTAAAAATTAAACATGTCTTCGGGATTCTTGGAGGAAGCATAATGACAGTATACGATGCTTTCTATGGCATGGATGATGTAAAGCTATTTACTTTCAAGCATGAGCAGGCAGCAATTCATGCTGCGGATGCATATGCAAGGGTTTTGAAAAAACCTGGGGTAGTAATGGTTACAAGCGGTCCAGGTGCAACAAACTTGGTAACTGGTTTAGCAAACGCTTACATGGATAGTTCTCCATTGGTTGCAGTTACAGGTCAAGTTTCGACAGAGATTCTTGGAAGAGATGGTTTTCAGGAAACAGACATAATCGGAGTAACTTTTCCTATAACAAAATTCAATTATATGGTTAAGAGTGCAGGTGAAATTCCTTCAGCTTTTCGTTTAGCTTATAATGTAGCCATGGCTGGAAGACCAGGTCCTGTATTGATTGATATTCCTAAAGATTTACAGAATGCAGATTTTATAGAGGATAAAGACATAGGTAAAAAAATAAATATTGATAAACTTTATCCATTAGAGCCGAATTTAGAAGAAGTTTTAAGAGCGGTTGAAATTTTACTCAATTCTGAAAGACCTGTAATATTGGTTGGAGGAGGAGTTTATTGGAGTGGTGCATGGAATGAGGTGATTGAAATCGCTGAATTCCTAAATGCACCTATTGTTTCAACTTTTCCAGGTAAAAACAGTTTGCCAAATGATCATTCTCTATACTTTGGTCCTGCTGGAATGCATGGAAGAGTTGAAGCTGATGCAGCTCTAGCTAATGCAGATGTTGTTTTAGCTTTAGGAACAAGATTCAGTGATAGAACCGTTGGTAGGTTTAGGGAAATGACCGAAAAAACAGTAATACATATTGATGTAGACCCAAGCGAGATTAACAAAAATGTGAAGGCAAAAGTAGGGATTGCTGCAGATGTTAAAAAAGCTTTACAACTTATGATAAAATTTTTACCAAGGACTGCGAAGAAAAATGAAAAATTTTTAGAATGGCTTAGATCAATAAAAAGAAGTTATGAAGAACTAATTGAAAAGCGCAGCGAAGAATTTAAATTTGCTCCTTGGAAGGTTCTGAAAATATTGAGGAACGCACTTCCAGCTGATTGTATAACCACTACTGGCGTTGGAGCACATCAAATGTGGTGTGAGTTGCATTGGGAGGTACAAATTCCAGGAACATTCATAACAAGTGCTGGTCTAGGAACGATGGGTTTTGGGTTGCCTGCAGCTTTAGGTGCGAAAATTGCTGCGAAGGATAAGCCTGTCTTGCTTATAGATGGTGATGGATCTTTTCAAATGACAATGAACAACTTATCCTTAGTAAGAGATTATAACCTACCTATAATAATGGTAATCTTCGATAACAGGGCATTGATGATAGTAAAGCAGTGGCAAATTTACATGTATTCAAGAAGGATAATAGAAACCGAATTCTCCCACATTCCCGATTTTCTTAAGATTGCAAATGCCTATGAAATAGAAGGCTATAGACCAGATAGTTATGAAGATATAGAAAGATTGGTGAAATGGTCTTTAAGGAACAACGAACCTATATTGCTAGATATTACTTTGGATAGAGAAAAAGACATTGTTTTGCCATGGGTAAAACCAGGAAGTTGGCTTACTGAAGTAATAATGCCTGAAGGAATGAATACAAGCATAATTTGGGACGGTAAAAATGGATAAAATAATAGTTTTGACATCAAATATAGGAATTGATTCTGTAGGTAGAATTGTAAATACTTTAAGGAGGGGTAAAGTTAAACTTAAAGAAATCAAAATGAATTTCGAGGATAACCTTGTAAAAATTTATATCAAACTGAGCGGTGAAGAAAATGAAATAGATTGGTTATCTAAAAAGTTAAATAGGCTTGTTGACGTAGAAGAAATAAAGGTGTTGGAAAATGGCTAAAGTATATACAGATAAGGAGGCTTCCTTAGATATACTTAAAGATAAAACAATATCAGTTATAGGATACGGTAGCCAAGGAAGAGCTCAGGCATTGAATCTAAGAGATAGTGGATTACATGTGATTTTAGGATTGAGACAAGGCAAATCTTGGAACGAAGCAAAAAAGGAAGGTTTCGAAGTTTATGAAGTAGATGAAGCTGTTAAAAGATCGGATTTAGTAATGGTTCTTATACCTGATATGGTTCAACCAAGCATATGGGAAAAATACATTGCTCCAAACTTAAAGGAAGGAAAAGTTGTTGATTTTGCACATGGTTTCAATATAAGATTCAATTTAATCAAGCCTCCAAAATTTGTCGATGTTATAATGGTAGCTCCAAAATCTCCTGGAAGGCTTGTTAGGGAAGAATATTTGAGAGGAAGTGGCGTCCCTTCATTGGTAGCTGTTCATCAAAATTATAGTGGAAAAGCTTTAAATTATGCTTTAGCAATTGCAAAGGGGATAGGCTCAACAAGAGTAGGTGTAATAGAAACAAACTTTGCAGAAGAAACAGAAACAGATTTGATAGGTGAGCAAACAGTTTTGGTGGGAGGATTGATAGAACTTTTGAAGAAGGGATTTGAAGTTTTAGTTGAACTAGGATATCAACCTGAAGTTGCTTATTTTGAAGCCATCAATGAGGCAAAGCTAATAATGGATTTAATTTGGGAAAAAGGTTTCATAGGGATGCTAATGAACGTCTCTGAAACTGCAAGATTCGGAGGATTAACTGTCGGTCCTAAAGTTATAGATGACAGGGTAAAGGAAAACATGAAAAAAGTTGCAGAGAAAGTAATAAACAATGAATTTGCATTGCAATGGGTAAACGAATATAAACAAGGCATGTCAAATTTAAATAAACTTTTGAAGGAATTGGAGAATCATCAAGTTGAAATTACTGGAAAGTTCTTACGATCTCTAAGGGATAAAAAGACATAACTTTAAAGTTTTTCATTCTTAATAGTACACAGAATCAGTTAATTTTTTTTAATTAACGGTTTTCCAAATTTAAAGTAATTATAAAAAGACGTTGTAAAAGTATTCGTCGCGTTGATTGAGTATGAAGTTAAAAATACTTGATAGGTTTATGTATTACACAAGTGAAAGCCTCGCTCTAAAGAATGAGCAGATTCAGAATCCAAATATTGGAAGTAAGGTTGCTGGAGAAATTAGAAGCTTAGATCAAATAGAGACATTGCTCGAATTATCTCAAAGGGAAGCTAATCCCTTAAAATTCAGATTTGGCACAAGTTCAGTAAGAAAAATATGGGAGCAATTATCAGTTGAATGATCTATTTCAGAGAAGCATAAATCAAAAGACATATCTAAGAATTCTAAAATTTTATCGACCATTCACATTAATCAAATGATCATCCATATTATAAAGGGGATTTGTTTAAATTATTTATTGTAAACCTCTAAAAGCTTAGCATAAGATATATTAGTCTCATACAACTAATTAATGGATGTATGTTTGAGTTTATTCCTTTGGCAATTGCCCTAATAGTTTCGGCTATAATAGCTGTGGCAATGGTTATAATAAATTACTTATTGGTACCACCTTCGCCGAAGGATGAAATTAGATTTTCTCCCTATGAATGTGGGGAAGAAGTAATAGGTGAGGCGCAAGTTAGAATGAATGTTCAGTATTATGTGTATGGAATAGCTTATCTAATTACCGATATTTTAGCTGTTACTGTAATAATATGGGCATTTTATCAGTATAATTTCACATTGGAAAGTTTTGTTGCTTTGGCTTTCTTAGCTTTTTCAATGCTTTTTGGTGTGTTTTATACAATTAAAAAAGGTCTTTTAAGATGGGTATAAACAATATTTTCCAAGACCTTAGGATAAAAATAGTAGATCCAAAGAAATTATCATTCGTTGATAAATTGCTTGTGTGGAGCAGAAGGAATTCACTCTGGCTTCTAGTTTTTGGTATTAAGTGTTGTGCAATAGAAGATTTAATGGTTCCTGGAGCATCAAATTACGATTTTGAAAGATTTGGAGTGCTACCAAGAAACAGTCCTAGGCAGTGTGATTTGATGATAATTACAGGTCCAATAACGCATAAAATGGCCCAACCTTTAAGGACTTTGTATGAACAAATGGCTGAGCCAAGATATGTTATAGCTACTGGAGAGTGTTCAATCTGTGGAGGTCCTTGGAAAGGGATGTATAGCGTTGTTGATGGTGCTGATCAGATTATTCCAGTTGACGTTTATATTCCAGGATGTCCTCCTAAGCCTGAATCACTTCTTGAAGGAATAATAAAACTTGAAGAGAAAATATTGAAGGGAGAGGTAAGGAAAAAATTCTTACCTCCATCAGGTGTTCCAAAACTTAAAGCTGACTGGAGAAGCTGAAATGCCTGAATTATCCGTTGATGATATAAAGAAGGTATTGCCTTATGCAGAGGTTTACAAAATATATAAGAATAAGTTTTATGCAAAGATTCCAAAAGAATACTGGCAAGATTCTGCCAAAAAATTGAAAGAAGCTGGTTTCTCATTGCTTGTAGCTGTGACCGGAATAGATAGACAAACACATATGGAAGTTAACTTTATATGTAGAAGGCCTGAAGCAAACGGGCTAATTATAGTAGGAACTCAGATAGATAGAAGGGATCCAAGGATACCTACTTTGGTTAATATCTGGGCTGGTGCTCATTTTCATGAGAGAGAAACTTTTGATTTGCTTGGTATCTACTTTGAAGGCAATCCTGACCTTAGAAGAATACTCCTTCCAGAAGATTGGGTTGGTCATCCGTTGAGGAAAGATTACAAATGGTAGCATATCAAAAATCTGAAAAGAAGGAATCTAGTGATATAAGAACTCTTACTATAAATGTAGGACCTCAGCATCCGAGTACACATGGTCCTATGGACATTGTAGTAACCATTGAAGGAGAAACAATCATAGGTGCAGACGTAAAGCTTGGCTACATACATAGAGGTATTGAGAAGCTCTGTGAATTGAGAAACTATTTCCAAATACCCGTCTATCTTAACAGACTTTGCTATGTAAGTGGTATGTTTTGGGAGTACGGATTTGTCAAAGCGGTTGAAGAAATAATGAACCAAAAGGTCCCTGAAAGAGCAGAATGGTTAAGGGTAATAGCATGCGAATTAACAAGGATCGCAAGCCATATGATATTTTTTGCATCTTTTGGTGCAGATGTTGGGAACTTAACACTATACTCATGGGGGATAAGAGATAGGGATAGAATAATTGATGTTTTAGAGTTGATGAGCGGTCAAAGGATGACATTCGGATATTTCAGAGTAGGAGGAGTAAGATACGATGTTCCTGTCGGCTTCGAAGAAAACATAGAAAAATCATTAAGATATGTTGAATCACATTTAAGGGATTATGAAAGACTTACTGTTGAAAATCCCGTGTTTATTGCAAGGACAGAAAATATAATACTTGCTGACTCTTCAAAAGCCTTAGATCTAGGTTGGACAGGTCCATTGTTAAGAGCTACAGGTCTTAAGAGAGATTTAAGAAGAGATGAACCATACTCAGTTTACGACGCAATAGATTTCGAAATTCCTGTAGGAAAAAGAGGAAGTGTATTGGATACATTTTATGTAAGAATTGAAGAAGTTAAGCAAAGTATTAATATAATAAGGCAAGCCGTTAAAAGAATTCCTTCAGGACCTTTCCAGCATAGAGCATTGTTATATCCTCCACCGGGGATTGGATATGCCCATGTTGAGGATTCAAGGGGTGAGTGTGGCTACATGATAGTAAGTGATGGAACACCTAAACCTTATAGGGTAAAGATAAGGAGTCCAGCCTATGTCCATGTAATGAGCTTACCTTACATTTTAAAGGGGTTAAGATTAGCTGATTTATATGCTGTTATTGGAGCGATAGATCCATGTCTGGGAGAAATAGATAGATAAACTATAAATTTTAGTTTATTAAAACCTAAATTATGAATTTCAACCTAACCTTGGATCCATTCTTATATGATCTATTCAGGACAACGGTCGCTATTGTGATTGCAATAGTTTTCGTCCTTGTTAACGTGATAATATTCATCTATCTAGAGAGAAAAATATGGGCAAGATCAATGCAAAGAATGGGTCCTACTTATGTAGGGAAATGGGGTAGTTTGCAATTAGTAGCAGATTTGATAAAGCTTATTGCAAAGGAAATAATAATTCCTTCAAAAGCCAATCGAATAGCTTTTCTGCTTTTACCAATTTTAGTTGCAATTGTATCTTTGATGATAGCTATTATATTACCATACGATTATGTTGTTTTCAAAACTTTGCTAATCTTCATGCCTTTATTTCCTTCAATAACTTTCTTGAATAATTTCATAGTATCAAATTCTTTTACCGCTGGTCTCTTTATAATTTATGTTATTCTAGGATTAAATCCAATTTTGATTTTGCTTGCAGGATGGGTAAGTAATAATAAGTATACTGTTGTAGGGGGTTTCAGAGCTGCAGCGCAATTATTAAGTTTTGAAATTCCTCTTTTGATCGTTGTAGCCTCAGTTATAATTCTTACAAACACTTTGGATTTGTATAAAATAGTTGAGTTTCAGCAAAAAGTTTGGCTTATCGAATTAGCCCCATTAGCTTTTGTACTTTTCATAATAGTTTCACTAGCTGAGGGTGAGAGAACACCTTTCGATATTCCTGATGCAGAAAGCGAGATAATAGCAGGATGGAACACTGAATATAGCGCAATTCCATTTGGCCTACTTTTAATGGGGATGTATGCAAGAGCTTTTTATAGTGCAACGTTGGTAGCTATTTTATTCTTTGGAGGATGGTTAGGCCCAGAATTGCCAGGATTTTTAGAACCTTTTTCAGGACCTTTTTGGCTAATGGTAAAGACTTACTTCTTTGTAATACTTTTCATTGTAATAAGGGCTGCGTTTCCTAGATTTAGAATTGACCAGCTTCTTAGCCTAAATTGGGCTAAACTACTTCCATTATCTATAGTTAACTTAATATTAGTAGTAATAGCAAAGTATATTGTAATAAGCGCAGGATTGATAACATGAGTAAACTAAAACGTTATCTTAACTACATTTATAGGATAGTATATGGATCGTTGATTTCGACCTATGCTGCTACAAAATATTTGTTTCTGAGGAGACCTACAATTGAATATCCTACCCAAACTATCCAATTTACCGAAAGATATAGAGGTGCTTTAGAAGTTGATGATAACTTGTGTATAGGTTGCGGAATATGTGCAAAAGTCTGCCCTAATACTTGTATATTCATGGTTCCATATGAAAAAGGAAATCCTGCAATGATTCCTGAAATTGATTTACAACATTGCATGTACTGTGGACTCTGTGTTGACTATTGTCCACCAGGAGCTATCTATCACACCCATGTTGTAAGAATAGTAGGTTTCAAAAGATCAGATCTTTATTTATCACAGGATAAAGTAACTAAGGTACAAGAACTAGAATATAAATGAGCACTGACACTATTTTATATATCATAGCTGTATTGTTTGTCATCACATTTTCATATTTAGCTATAAAAACACGAAGCATTCTAATTTCATTAATATATTTGGTAGGAATGTATGCTGCAGGTGCATGGGCCTTAATTCAAGTAGGAGCTTGGTTTTTAGCTTTAATATACTTATTTGTAAATGCTGGAGGTGTTTTGGTTTTAATAATTTTTGCTTCAATGTTGACAAGACCTGCAAGAGATATTCCAACTAGTAGAAGGATATCATTTTATGGTGTCTTAGTTTCAACCTTGCTTATTGCTCTTATTGGATTTTACATGTATGCAAGCGGAGCAAATTATGCAGCTTCTTATAGTTCCAACTACTATTCAATAGCTTCATTTTTGTTTTACTATTACTTCATAGGAATTATTGTAGTTGCAATAGCAGCACTTTCAATTTACTTTGGTGCAATATATTTAGCAGGTGAAGAAAAATGATAGATGTGCTTATTGCAATTTTAGTTATTTTACCTGCATTTGCAATAGGTGTATTTGGTCTTCTTGCAAGAAGACACTTTATAAGAATTATAATATCTGTTGAAATAGCACTCAACGCAGTTATACTCACAATTGGTGTTTTCTCAGCTTTAAACGGGGCTATGGGAGAGGCTATTGGAATATTTATTTTATTTATCGTGGCAATGGAAGTTGCTATAGGACTTGCAATAGCAATCCAAATGGATAAAGTTTTTCAAACAGTGGATATATACGCAACTAGGAAAATAAAGGATTAATATGCCTTTTCATAATTTATATCAGTTAGCTTATGCACTTTTACCAGCTTTTACAATATTTCTATTCAGTATAATTGCAGCAATCGTTGGCTTATTTAAGAAGTATTTAATCGCCAAGACTATTTCATACGCTTCAATTGTAATCTCTTTATCTCTTATTATCTATTTGATATCGTTAAACAAAACATTCTTTCTTTATAACGGCGAAATTATTGTTGATAGATTTTCTCTCATTATCTGGTTATCTTTAATCATAGGTACAGCTATAGCATTGGGTTCAATGGAATTAGATCTTATTTCAAAAGAAGCCTTACCTTTAACACTTATTTCTTTATCTTTAGCTATGGTTGCTATAGTTGCAAGGGATCTTCTCATTCTCTTTTTAGCAGTTGAAGGAAGTATACTTCCAACCTACGCTCTTGTAGCGCAATTTAAAAAAGATCCTTTTTCTTTGGAAGCCACAGTGAAATACTTTATTTTTGGGATATTGGCTACATTACTTTTTGCATATGGGATCGCTATCATTTTTGGAACAATAGGGTCAACAAATTTTGCTATTATAGCTAGCAAAATTAAAAGCTCGAATTTATTTCTCTCAGTTTTAGGATTTATTTTAATCCTTCTTTCTTTAGCAATAAAATCAACCTTAGTTCCTCTGCATACCTGGGCAGTTGATACCTACCAGGGAGCGCCTACAAGCGTTACAGTCTTTATTTCAACAACTTCAAAAATGTTAGGAATTGCTGTAATTGCTTTGCTTGTTGCAGGACCTTTCAATAGCCTGTATAGCATTACGACGATTTACTACGTTCTTGTAACATTTGCTATTCTTACTTTAATAGTTCCCAATGTAATTGCTCTTACTCAAAAGGATACTAAGAGGTTACTTGCGTATTCTTCGATTGCTCATGCGGGATACATGTCTCTAGTATACGTCTTTCCAAATCAAACAATTTTTATCCTAGGCTATTATTTAATAACTTACAGTATTGCTAAAGCTGCCAGTTTCCTTGTTGTTAGAATTATAACAGGAGAATCAAGCAATAGTCCATATGATGCTTTAAGAGGATTATTCAAACAAAATTCTTTGGTAGGCTTAACTTTTGCTTTAAGTTTGTTGTCTTTGGCTGGAATACCACCTTTCGCAGGCTTTATGGCAAAATTTTTATTGTTCCTATCCACAGCTCTTTCAAGTCTGCTTGGGATAGTCTTAGCTTTAATAGCTTTAATAATGAGCGGTGTTTCTGTATATTATTACATAGTTGTATTAAGAATAGCTTCATTAAAGCCTTTAGGAAATGGCAATAAAAGTTTAAATTCTAGTTTTGAGAAAGACTTTTTCTTAGTTCTAGTCATTATGCTCCTGCTTATTCTTACATTCTTTCCTACCTACTTTTACATTCCGCTTCCAACAGTTAGTTATTCAAGTTATACCTAGCTCAAATATCTGAAGTTAAATCGCAAACATCTATGATTAAATTTGCAATGTTTTCAAAAGCTTTGGTGATGTTTTCTTCTTCTTTTATGGTCTCTTTCATTTTTGCGATCAACCCTTGAATTTCCTTTTTTATTTCTTCATTGTGTAATCCTTTATTTTTTAAAAAATTAACCAAAGCTTTCTCCTGAAGTTTTTGAATTTCAATCGCATAATTATATAATATACTTATTTCTTCACTCTTTACTTTTCCATTGACTTTTATCAATTCGCTAATAAGCCTTGCAGTTTCATCACCTATTTTTTCAAGAATCTCGCCGACCAACCTCAAATCCATGCAATTTATCATCGTTAAATTTAGCTTATTCATCAATACCGGTTTAGTTATTAAACTTCTGATTTGCCTTACAAAGAGAAAATAAAGCCTATCAATTTCAACTTCTCTTTCAAGCAACCTATTTAAGTAATTTACATCATTGTAAGATTTTAAAGCATCAACATAAAGGACCGAGGCTATTGAGTTTATTCTGAAAAGGAGCTTAATAGGATCGATTGATGATTCATTGACAATTGTTTGAAGAACTATTAAATTCCTTGATTCTTCAACGACCTCAATTCCACTAAGTTTTTTTGCAATCTCTAATATTTCTTCTATTTCATGATTTGTTAAGCCTGTTTTAGAGTATATTTTTATTGTATCATATCCGAGTAAATAATAGCTTATGATTTTTCTGCTTATATTTTTCTTATCATATTCTATATCGGCTATCTTTTCTTCTTTACTTTCTTTAGCAGGGCATATGGTAATTTCTCCGTTTTCTTTTATTATCAGATTAATTTCATCTCCTTTGTTGATATTAAGCTTTGCAATCCATTCTTTTGGCAAAGAAATATAAAAAGTATTACCAATCTGTTGAATTTTCCTTATCATTTAATCAAATTAATTAAATAATTGTTTTGCTAATAAGTTTAATTTCCTTAAATGAGAAAACCTTAAAAAATACTTTGAGTAGCCTTTATATGCAAATCTCGGAGCAAATTTCACAATTCATCTCTACCTTAATAGGAAAATCAAAGAATACTAAGAAAGTTTACCTACATATAATAAAAAACTTTTTGGAATTTGTGAATAAAGATGAAATAAGCCAATATGATGTTATAAGATACTTGAATATGCTTGATTCAAATGATTGTAAATCCTCTACTATTCGTCTTCATGCAGTGGTTTTAAAGAAGTTTTTGAATTTCATTGGTAAAGATACTTCAAAAATTAAACTACCTCGAATTGGTAAAGACTTAAAAAACATATATGTAAAAAGCGAGTACATAAAGGATTTTCTCAACGCTTTTGATTCTTTTAGAGATAAACTTATAGTAAGATTCATTTTGTTAACAGGTTGCAGGGTAGGAGAGGTTGCAAATCTAATGATTGAGGATGTAGATTTCAAGAATCGGATTGTGAAAATAGTTGATCATGGTAAGTATGAAATAAAAAAACAAAGAATAATTCCAATAGACAAGGTTACATGTGAGATGTTAAAACAATATATAGGAGATAGGAAATCGGGAAGCGTTTTTAACCTTGGAGTTAGAGCTATTCAGAAGATAATAAAAAAGGGCGCTCTTAGGTCTAAAATTCCAAACTGTGAAAAAATCACTCCACATAAACTTAGACATACAATGGCAATAAATTGGATAACAAAGGGTGGAGACTTAAGAACTTTACAAAGAATACTTGGTCACAATAGCATAAAAACAACTGAGGTGTATTTAGATTACGATATACAGGATATGATAAGGGTTTATGATAGAATGTCTGACAAGCTTCTTTAATTCCATCAAAGGGAAAGCATTTTAAATAAATTTTCATAATATTTCAAATGTCTCATTGGAGGTTCATAAGTGAGGTAGGCGATGTTGCATATAATTTAGCTGTAACTGAAGTTATGCTTAGAAGTGTAGGAAATTTAAGAGCAAACAATACATTAAGGGTTGCATATTGTAACCCAAATTCTGTGATTTTAGGAATTCAACATATTCCATCTCAGGTAATAAACATACCAGAAATACGAAATTTAAAATTCAATATTGCAAGAAGATTAACAAGCGGGTCCCCTATATTTTTTACAGATAAGCAGATAGCTATTCAATTTTTTGTTTATGATCAGTATCCTACAAAAAGCTCTTTAAAGAATAGGCTTATTGATTGCGTTATAAAAAGCTTTGAAAATCTTGGATTGAAAGTTAGTTTTCAAGAACCTCACAAATTGATTTGTAATGGAAAAATGATAGCTTATGTAGATATATTAAAAATTAACCATGGTTTATCGATTTCATTATTCATAAATGTAGATAATGATTCTGATTATAGAGAAAGGATACTCACAGACAAGTATGCTTCTAGCTTAAAAAATTACATCTATGGCATAACTAATTTGAATTTTGAGCTCGGCGGAAACTTTTCAAAATCAGAGCTGATTGAAAGCTTTAAATCATTAATAAAAAAGGAATTTGAAATTAGTTTTTCAAATGAATCGATAAACCAATATGAGAATTTGCTATTGAAGTCACACATAGAAAAACATACGATGAGTGAATGGATTCTGGGCTTCAGAAACATAAGTGAATTTGTTTCTCCAGACGTTAAATCTGTAACGATAAATACAAAGGAAGGCTTTATAACGGTTGTTGCATCAACCAACAGAGGCCTTATTACAAATATTCACATATCTGGAGATTTCTATATTTATCCTCCTGAAGCATTGAATGCTTTAGAGGTAGGGCTTAAATTCTCTCCTGCAGATGATAACTACATCCAAGATTATGTAGCAAGATATATTAAAGTTGCAAAAGTTCAATTATACGGGATAAAAGATATTGACATCGTCGAGGCAATCAAAAAAGCAGTTTTATAGTTTTGAAGATATATTTAAAAAGATATCTGAAAGAAAAGTATCAGTAAAGGAAGCAAGATTAATTCAGCGGCATATTTCTCAAAATTTGAATGAAGTTCCTTTAGAAAAAATAGAAGTAGTCGCTGGTATAGATAGTTCTTATTACGATAAAACCATAATTACAGCAATTGTTTTCTACGATATAAACAAGAAGAAAATTCTATTTGAGAATTATTCTGAAGAAAGAGTTTATTTTCCATACATTCCAACACTTTTATTTTTAAGGGAAGGACCCTTCCATGTAAAGATTATCAATGAAACAAATTTCAAAGCAGATGCATATTTAATTGATGGGCACGGAAAAGCTCATCCTTATAAGGCTGGTCTTGCAAGCTTTGTTGGATATTTTTCAGGAAAGCCAACCATAGGTGTTGCAAAAAGCAGGTTAACGGGCTCGATCATATGGAATAACGATGAAGGCGACATAATTTTAAAGGGAGAACTAATAGGTAAAACTGTGAAAGTTTGTAATAGAACTTTTTACATAAGCGTAGGCTGCAACATAAATTTAGAATCTAGTCTTAAAGTCTTTAAATCTTCCATAGTAGGTTGCGAATGCTATCCTTTAACAAAGGCACATGAACTTTGTACTAAAATAGCTAACCAAGCTAAGAATAAATAAGCTAAAAAAGTAAGTAATTCGATGAAAATAGTCAAATTTGTTTTTCCTCCATTGGATAACAATGTATACGTAGTCTTTGATAAAGGGGAGGGTGTTGTAATTGATATAGCTCTTGGATCAGAAGCTGTTGCGTCCTTTGCTAAGAAGCACAATATTCAAATTCTTTACTTAATAAACACACACGCTCATATAGATCATACAGCGCACAATTCTAAGCTTAAAAATCTTTTGAATGTAAGAATTGCATTGCATAAAAATGATTATCCTTTGCTTAAAGAATTTTTCAGGACTAAATACGATTTCATACATGAAGAGCTTGAGTTCGCTGAACCCGATATACTTTTTGATGATGGATATGTATTTAAATTTGGAGAAGTCGAAATGAAGGTTATTCATACACCAGGGCATACACCGGGGTCTGTATGCTTGTACGTAGAAAAGGAGAAGGTTTTATTTTCTGGAGATACTTTATTTGCAAATACATATGGCAGAACAGACTTTCCATACAGTAGCGAAGAGGAAATGATAAAGAGCTTGAAAAAGTTAAGCATGTTGCCAGGTGATGTTAAAGTTTATCCAGGGCATTATAAAGAAACAAAAATTGGGTATGAAACTTGGCTTAAAGAACTTTAAATATAAGCTTTCTTTGAAAAGATTGTGGACATAAAGCTTGAAAATCTTAAGAAATATTTGGAAGAAGTATATGGGACGAACGTAGATATAATCAATCTTCATGGAGTAAAGGTTGAAAAAGGTGAAATTAAAGGTTATGGATATGGCATTCCTTTGATAGTTGAATACAAAGTAAATGGAATGATCAAAAAGGCTGTAATTGAAACTGTGAAAGAGGATATTTTCGGTCATGAATACCTTTCAGACAGAGTTGCTAACATTGTTTTAGCGTATAAAACATATAATCGCCTTCACAAACATGCTAAAGCAATTTCAATTGGATACTTTGATGATAAAAACGAAATTTTGATGATAAAGGATTTTAAAGAATTTTTCATCTTAGTAGAATTTATAGAAGGAAGGCTTTACTATAAAGATCTGGAGGAGATAAAGGAAAGAGAACAAATTATCGAAAAAGATGTTGAAAGATGTTTGAAATTGTGTAATTATTTAAGTCAAATTCATTCTTTAAAAAGTAAGGATAAAAGGCTTTATATAAGGCGAATTCGTGATCTAATTGGGCATGGAGAATGTATATTTGGTTTAATAGACAGTTATTCTAAAGATTTTAAGTTCTTTTCGGAAGACGATTTCATAAAGCTTGAAAAGAAACTCATAGAATGGAGATGGAAACTAAAGAATTATACACATAGACTGAGTGTAATACATGGAGATTTTCATCCTTGGAATATATTCTTCCTTGATAACAACGACTTCATATTAAACGATAGAAGTAGGGGGGAATATGGAGACCCTGCAGATGATGTTTCAGCTTTAACAATAAATTACCTTTTCTTTTCCTTACAAAAGTACAGAAAACTCTATGGATCCTTTGAAAGACTTTGGGAAATTTTCTATGAAAATTACGTAAAATTTACAGAAGACGAAGAAATTTTCAAAGTAATTCAACCTTTTCTTATTTGGAGATCTTTAGTTATAGCAAATCCAATATGGTATCCAAATTTAGATGATGAAGTTAGGGAAAAAATATTCAATTTTATAAGGAATTTAGCTGAGAACGATTTCTTTGATTATAAAAGGGTAAATGATCTTTTGAATGTCTAACAATTTTTGTGTTTGGCTTACAGGATTACCTTCCTCTGGAAAGACTACTATAGCTAAGTTTCTTAAAGAAAAGCTTAAGGAATTTAGCATAAAAAGTTACATTCTTGATTCTGATGAACTTAGAAAGATATTAACTCCTAATCCTAAGTATACAGAAGAAGAAAGAGATTGGTTTTATGATGTTCTTGTTTATTTTGCACACGTTCTAGTAGAAAATGGGGTAAATGTAATAATTGCTGCTACAGGAAATAAAAGAAGATTCAGAAAAAAATGCAGAGAAATGATAAAGAATTTCATTGAAGTCTATATCAAATGTTCCTTAGAAGAATGCATGAGAAGAGATTCCAAGGGTCTTTACAAAATGGCTTTGGAAGGAAAGATAAAAAATTTTCCAGGAATTCAAGATCCCTATGAAGAACCTGAAAATCCTGAATTGGTTATAGATAGTGGTAAACTAAAGCCCTGGGAATGTGCAGAGCTAATAATTGAAAAAATTAAGGAATTTAAATTATTAAGTTCCAACTAAATAAATTAGTATAATGACATTCGAGTCAGAAAATTATTATAAATTATTCATAAAAGCCTTTGGAAGTCCTGTAAGGCTTAAAATTTTAAATCTGCTCAGAAAATCTCCTAAATCTGTTATGGAAATCTCTAAGGAATTAAATCTTGATCAGAGCTTAGTTTCACATAATTTAAAGTGCCTATTAGATTGCGGTTTCGTTTTTAATAAGAGAGAAGGTAGAAGAATTATATATTCAGTGAATGAAAGCATTGTGAATCCTCTCTTTGAACTTATAGACAATCACATTCAGAAATACAAGGAACACTTGATTTCTTGTAATATATTGATAGATGAAGAAAAAACAAGCAATCAAAACTCGCAATCTTTAAAAAGCTAAGCAACTATGCAAAGTCATACTAATTATTAGTCTTCCATAATAATAATTAAAGGTTAAAATATTTGAGAACTGAGAAAAGCCCGTTTCTAAAAATCCATGAATATATAATATTCATAAGCGAAAAACTTGGCATTCAAAGTAATTTCATTTTAAAGTATTTATCAAAATTAAACAGATTTAGCATAAGTTTATATTTATGTAATAACACTGTTATAAACTGAAAATGAATCAAAAGCAAGAGATTCACATAGTGCTTGTTTCAAATGATCCTCAGAGAGTATATCCGGCTTTAACTTTAGTTTTAGCATCTGCAGCATTGGGAGTCAAGGCCCATTTATATTGTACAATGGGAGGACTGGATGTTGTAAAGAAGGATGCTGTTAACAAAATAAGCATGCCAGGGATGCCTCCGATTGAAAAATATGTAAAAGATGCATTAGAAGCAGGTGCTTATATTTGTGCATGTGCTCCTTCAAAGGAATTTCTAACTAAAATGGGTATAACGGAAGAAACAGTATTACCAGGAGTTCAATTGGAAGATGCGATAACATTCTTAAATAGAGCATTGAATGCTGCTAAAAACGGTGGAATTGTTTTATTTGTATAGTTAGGAAAATGGAGATAAAGAAACAAGTACTTGATGCGAGAAATTTGATGTGTCCTTATCCATCTTTCTTAACAGTAAAGAAATTAAACGAAATTGAAAAGGGAACAATTTTAGAAGTATTATGTGATAAAGTAGAGATGACCATTAATTCATTGACTACTACTCTTAAAAACAGGGGATATAGATTTGAAGTTAAAGAGGAAGAAGACAAGTACGTTATAGAGGTGTATAAAGATTAAATTGGAAGAGTATTATTATAATTTCTTAAAGGTAAATAATTGGTTTTCCAATTTAGAAAAGATTAATTCAGGAAAACTAAATAAAGAAAACTTAAAAGTAGGAAACACTCCCCTTATAAAGCTTGAAAACATAAAGACTTCTAACTTAGAGCTATATGCTAAGCTTGAATGGTTAAATCTTTTTGGTTCAATAAAAGACAGAGCTGCTTATTGGATGATAAAGATAGCTGAAGAAAAAGGTTTGCTGAATAAAAATAAAACGATAATAGAGCCTACATCAGGAAACATGGGTATCGCTCTTGCATGCATAAGCAGAAGCCTAGGTTATAAATTTACAGCGGTTGTTCCTCAAGCTATAAGTGAAGAAACCAAGAATTTAATAAGGTATCTAGGTGCTGAACTTTTAGAGACAAGTGATGATCTTTGTCCAAGAGTTGGGAAAGGTACAGATCAAAGTATTGCATTAGCGAAAGGAATCGTTAATTCATTTCCAAATGAATATTACATGCCAAACCAATATGAAAACGAAGCCAATTTTCTAGCACATTACGAAGGTACTGGTCCCGAAATATGGGCTCAAACTAAAGGCAATTTGGACTATTTCATTACAGGAATAGGAACAGGAGGAACAGTTACAGGCGTTGGTACTTTCCTGAAACAAAGATCTAACGTAAAAATAATTGCTGTTCAACCTCAACAAAATCATCATATACAAGGATTAAGGAATCTTCAAGAATCTGATAAACCATTGATTCTAGCAAAGAGATTTGATGTAATAGATTCGTTAATAACTATAAGTGATGAAGAAGCCTTTAAAGCGGTAAGAATGCTTGCAGAAAATGAAAAATTGCTAGTTGGGCCTTCTTCAGGTGCTGTTCTCGCAGCTGCATTAAAAATGGATGAACTAGGTTTCAAAGGGAAAGCTGTGCTAATTTTCGCTGATGACGCATTAAAATACTATTCTGTTTACAAGCAGTTCAATGTTTTAAAAGATGAAGAGCTTGATAAACTAAAAGGGTTAGTTTCTGCTCAGAATTTTAGTATTTAAATTTATATGTAAGATATTTCATATGATTTTATGGTCATTAGAGAGTATGATCTAGCAATAGTTGGTTACGGTGCTGCTGGTTTTGCTTCTGCAATTAAATACAGCGAATTAACAGAAGGAAATTCTAAAGTAGCACTAATAGGAAAAGGACCTTTAGGAGGAACATGTGTAAACGTTGGGTGCATTCCATCAAAGTATCTTCTTGAAGCATCGCATAAAGTATTCTATTCAAAGTTTGGTAAATATAAAGGAATTGAAGGATCAGAAGCAAAAGTTAATTTCTTCAATCTAATGGAAGGCTTAAATGAATTTATATTAAATTTAAGAAAATCCAAATACGAAGATGTAATAGAAAGCTATGATAACGTTGAACTCATAGAAGGAGAAGCCAAGTTTGTTTCTGATTCACAATTAGTTGTAAACTCAAAAAATGGTCAAATAAAAATAAGTGCTAAAAACTTCATAGTCTCTGTAGGTTCAAGACCTAGCATACCTCCCATTGAGGGAATAAATGAAACGGGATACTTAACAAGTGATACAATATGGAATATAAGAGATTTACCAAGTCGAATAGGTATAATAGGTGGAGGGGCTATAGGAGTGGAAATAGGACAAGCTTTTCTACATTTAGGTGCGGATGTAACGATAATTGAAGCACTGCCTAGAATTGCATATACTTCAGAGCCTGAAATATCAAAATTATTGGAGGAAATACTAAAAGAGGAAGGAATTAAAATTTTCACACGTGTAAGAGTAGCTAAAGCTTACAAAAAGAATAAAGAAAAAGTTTTGAAGGTTTTATCGCATGATAAAGAACTTGAGTTAAATTTTGATGAAATAATAGTTGCAACAGGCAGAAGACCTAACACAGATAATCTTAATTTGGAAAACGTAAATGTAAGGACGAATTCAAGAGGGCAAATAATTACTGATGATAAAATGCAAACATCAAATCCTAAAATTTATGCTGCAGGAGATTGTGTTGATAAAAAGCTAATGCTGGAAACTCTTGCGGCAAAGGAAGGAACAGTTGCAGCGATGAACATTGCAGGCCAGGAATCAAAAATGGATTATTTATCAATACCTTGGGCAATCTTTACAAATCCTTCTGTAGCTTCAGTTGGTTATTTAGAAAGTGAAGCTGTGGAGAAATTTAAAGTTTGCAGTTGTAGAGTAATTGAATTGAGCGATATTCCCAAAGGATTAATAATTCAAGAAAGAAAAGGGCTTATAAAGCTTGTAATCGATCCAAATAGTGGTAAAATATTAGGCGTGCATTCTCTTTCTCCCTATTCAGTGGAGTTCATAATTGAAGGAGTTTTAGCAGTTAAATACGGTTTAACTATATGGGATATAATAGACTCGGTGCATATATTTCCCACAATAAGTGAAGGAATAAAGATAGCTTCCCAATCTTTCATAAGAAATATAGAAAGGATGAGTTGTTGTGTTGAATAATTAAAAATAGTTTAAATTGAATTTTTCTATTCTAGCAATAGCTTCTTTCAAATATTCAGGTTTTTCATAGCCTAAATATATTCTTATTCCATTTTGAAATTTAAAGAATGAAAGCGGTGTAAGCAATACCCTTTCTTTTTCTAGCAACTTTTTACAGTATTCATAGGAGTCAAGATTTTCTTTTTCCAGAGCAGCTACGGGCATGTGTTTTGTATAAATTATTTCGAAGTAATTTTTCAATTGAGAATTTTCAATTATTGCATAATTTCTTTCACAAATTTTTTTGTTTCTTTCTTTAAAGAAATTGTAGTTGTTAAAAACAAACTTGATCAGCACTTTATCGTATAGAGGTTCAGGCGTTACCAAATCCTTTATTTTCTTAACCCTGTTTACTATGTTTTTATTCGCTATTATCCAACCCACTTTTCTTTCTTTTATATTGAAAAACTTGCTTGTACCTGATATTATTATTAGATTATCATGAAAGAAAATCTCATCGCTTACAAAAAATTTAAAAATTTCATCAGAAACTACAAGGTTACTTTTAACAATTTCTGATAAGTCTAGTTGGTAACCTAAAGGATTGTTTGGATTAGAAAGTACTATGAACTTTCCATTCAAATATTCGTCTTTATTAATGAAGCTAAACTTAATTCCTAATAATTCAGCTTGTTCAAAGAAAGGTGGATAAGCTGGCAAGTAGATACAAACATGTTCAGGTTTTAATGCTAAGTATACCAAGAATAATGATTCTTGGGCTCCATGAGTTATTACTACGTTTTCTTTCTCTACTTTGTACCAATCAGCCAGTATTTCTTCAGGCTCTCGATCATTCTTAGGAAGGCCTTCAATATTTTCTAAAGGTTCAATTCCACTTATTGATAAGTTTATATCGCAATTTTGTTCTTCCCAATCAAATAGCTCTACCATTGATATGAAATTGTATATTCAAGGATTTTTATCCGTCTCATGTGATAAAAGAACGACAAACCTAGCCCCTTCTAGGGGCGGGGTAAAAGCTTTTAAACTTCTAATCCTACTTCTTTTTTAAGATGTCCTCCTCTGGTCAACTTCTTTGGAATGAGGGGCGGGAGCCGACTTCTCTCGCGATACCTGAGGAGGGTGTCTACGAAGTTGAATACACTAATAAGAGGACAAACGTTGTACGTCTTTTACCAAGCGGTTTTCAAGAGAGGAAACTAAGAAGAATAGCAGACCTATCAGCCAAACTCTTCAACGAGTTGAACTACGAGAGAAGTCAGCAGTTCTTCAGACAGCATGAGGTGGACCTTAAGGGAACGTGGAACAAGTATTACGAGAAGTACAAGGAGAAACTGGGTGTCAACGCACAGGCCGTGATGCAGAAGAACAACGAGGCCTGGTCGTCGTTCTTCTCCCTCCTTAGGCTAAAGAAAGAGGGAAGGCTACCACTCTACACAAAACACATAAGGATACCAGGTTACTGGAAGGACAAAGAAACCAAAAAGAGGAAACTGCTACTCATAATAAGGCAGGATAGATACATCGTGAATGAAGAAAACCATAAGTTAATACTCAAGGACTTCAAAATGGAGCTTGAGTTTGCTGGTAGACTGAGGTGGTACGGAAAACAAGGTAGGATGGAAATTCACTACGACGAGGCTAAGAACGCTTGGTATGCTTCGATCCCAGTAGAAGTGGGTGTTGAGACAACGAAGAAGGGTAACAAGTCGAAACACATCATCCAAGGTGAAAGAAAAACGATACAGGTTAAAACACCTAAGGGTAACAGAGTTGCCTCAATAGATTTAGGAATCAATGTTTTAGCAAGCGTTCTCGTTAATGAAGGCACCTGGTTACTCTATAAAGGTGTCAGAACCAAGGAGGATTACTTCTACTTTGAAAAGAGGATAGCTGAAGTTCAATCCTTAGCAGATAAAATCAAAAACATCGGGGAACATGATGCGTATTTAGAGCTATTGAGGGAAAGAAGGAGGCTTTTCGGTAAACTTCAAAGAAGGCTACTACAATTATATCGGAACTTTGCTTTCCATCTATTAGAGACCCTGCATGAACTCGGTGTCAAAACAATCTACTTGGGTTACCCGTTCAGGATCGCACAAGAAAAGGGTAACAAGTTTACGTCAAATATGTGGTCTTACCGTGAGTTAACGGACGCAATTGAACTCAAGGCACAGGAGTACGGTATGAAAGTATACGAGGTTGTCGAATACAACACGTCCAAGTACTGTGCTTATCATGAAGTTAAAGTTGAAAGACAATCAAGAGGTGTGGTCAGCTGTCCTCTAGGTCATAAACTCCACTCAGACTTGAATGGTGCACTGAACATACTGAAGAAGGCCATCAACTTGGTGGTTTCAGCAATTAAAAAACCACTCTCCTTCATCGTGGAACACAACCGAGTAGCACCCGTAAAGGGGTGTAACCCTTGAGACCTCGGAGAACCTCGCCCTTCAGGGCGGGGAGGAGGTCAGATATTTTTCATCATTAGTTTAAAATCAAGATATCCTTACTCCTACTTTCATATCTTTTCCATTTGCCATACTTATTAAAGCTTCTTCTAACTTATCAAGCTCAACTTCGCTAGTTATTAATTTCTCTATGGGAATTTTCCTTTCTTTAATTAGTTCATAAGCTTTTTTTACTGAATCTGGATCATGATGAAATGAGCCTATAATTTTTACTTCACCGTAGTGTATTTTTGTTGCATCGAAAGTTATCGTACTATTTGGACCAAGTCCTCCAAACAATAAAACCGTTCCTCCTTTCCTTACAAGATCAAAAGCAAGATTCCAAGATTCCTTTGTACCAACTGCTTCAATTACGATATCAAATCTGTTTCCTTTTTTCAAATTTTCCAAATTGTTTTTATATTCATCATAATTCAAAGTCTTTATTCCAATTGATTTTATCAAGTCAAGTCTCTCTTTATGCTTTCCAAGCAATATTACATTTTTTGTGTAAAAACTAGCAATACATGCATGTAGTATTCCAATCGGCCCTGAACCTATTATTAAAATGTTGTCATCATCCTTAGCTTTTAAAAATTTCCAACCATGTATAACACAGGCTAAAGGCTCCAATGACGCATATTTTTTATAATCTTTTTCATATACTTTGTATACATTATATTTTGATATTCTGTTTGGAATTACCATGTATTCAGAAAATGAACCATTTCTTGTTAAGCCTAAGATCATGTCATTCAAGTTTTCACACAGGCTATACTCTTTTTTTATGCAAAAATAACAATTAAAACAAGGTGCTGAATTAGCCCCAGTTATTATATCACCTTCTTTAATTTCTTTATTTTCACTCTTGTTTCTTATAACTTCAGCAACATATTCATGACCTATTATTACTGGGTATTTAATCAGCGCATGGCCTCTTTCATATGTTTTCAAATCTGTTCCACAAGTAAGAGAATACAAAACTTTGACCAAAATTTCACCCTCATTAATATTCGGATAATCCACATCTTCAATTCTTAATTCTCTTGGTTTGTATAAAACAGCAGCTCTCATTAAGATTATTTAATCTTTCTATTTAAAAATCCAATCCAATTTTTTGTATTTGTTTTCTTCCAATTTCGCTGCCATTTCTTTCTCATTTTGTTCTAAATCGTTTGCTACGTAAGAATTTTTAAAATTATTTTGGATCGTATTAGTTAAAGCTTCAATTACGGTTTGTACTGATATTGGTTTTATGTCTGATATATTAATTACCTCTGGATATTTGTAATGCAGCTTGCATACTTTTCTCAAGTATACTAAATTTGCATTTACAAGCAACGTTCCATGTATTAAAAGAGCATTTCTTTTCAAATATCCAGCCATGCCGCTTATTTTTCTATTATAAATTCCTAACCAATTCGGTTTATTGAATCTTACCTCAAATCCAAGAGTTGAAATGGCCTGTATTATAAAGCTTGAGAAATATTCATAAAGCGTAACAGGATCAAAGTTTAACTTTTGGTTTCTTCTGAAAAAGAAACTCCAATTTATATTTCCTTCGTCATGATATACAGTTCCTCCTCCCGTTATTCTTCTATTTATTTTTATTCCTTTCTCAAAACAAAATTCGATGTTTATAGTTTCATCTATTTTTTCATGTATCGAAGCTATTGCACTTTTCTCATTTATCCAAATTCGAAATGTATTCTGGGTTTTATCTTCGTTTAATATTTCTAGAATAGCCTCTTCCAAAGCTAAGTTTTTTTCTACAATTTTTTCTTTGTCAATTATTATTCTAAGTGTTTCCTCTTTTAAATCGTTCACAATTTTGAGATAATTTCCTTGACTTTCGTAACAGCTTCATCTAAGATCTTTTTAGCTTTCTCTTCTGAAGAAGCTTCTGCGAATATTCTTATTATAGGTTCAGTTCCACTAGGTCTAACTAAAAACCACTCTTCATCACTTAGCCAAACTCTTACGCCATCTATCTTGTCCTGTTTTTGTGAATAATATATTTCTGAGATTCTTTCTATTACTTTTTCTCTGTTTACATTTTTCGCATCAACTTTACTCTTTAGCATGTACAATTTAGGTAATTCATCATGAATCAATGATAAAGGTTTGTTTTCATAAACCAAAGTTTCAAGCATAAGAGCTAAGCTCATACAGCCATCTCTTGTTGGCTGGTGTGGAGTGTAGAAAAACCCTCCATTCTCTTCTAAACCAATCGCCTTATATCCTTTACTTGTCAATTCGTTTATCTTCTCTGTTATTATTACGCTTCCTACCTTAGTCCAAATAACTTCACCTCCTACTTCTTTAATTACTTTTTCAACAAGAAGCGAAGCACTTACACCTGTTATAACATAGCTTTTTCCATGCTTTTTTATTGTATGCTTTGCCAGTATTGCTCCGCTTTTATCTCCCCAAACAATTCTTCCTTTATCGTCTATGAATATTGATCTATCTGCATCGCCATCGAAAGCTATTGCAAAGTTTGCTTTTGTTTTTTCTGTAAATTTAGCAAACTCTACAAGGTTTTCTCTTAAAGGTTCTGGCTGTCTTGAAGGAAAGAATCCATCAGGTTGGCAATTTATGAATAATCCCTCTACATCCAATTTTTTTAGCAATATAGGAGCACAGAAGGAGGCTGTTCCGCATGCAGCATCAACCGCTACTTTAAATCTTGCTTTGCTTATTTCTTGATAATTTATGTGTGATATTATTCCATTTATATATGGATCTATAGGATTTAAATATCCTAGACAAGTTGTTTTTTCAGCTTTCAAATTATACTTTTTAGAAAAGTAAATTTCTTCAATTAATTCCTCTTCAGAATGGGGCAGTTCATCACCTCTTTTTCCCAGCACTTTTATTCCGTTATATTCGGGGGGATTATGGCTAGCTGTTATAACTATTCCTCCATCTAGCCCGTAGTATTTAATTGCATATTGATGAGCAGGTGTTGGAGCTACACCTGTATAGTAGAACTTTGCTCCTGTATCGCTTAGAGCACTAAATACTAATCTTTTAATCGTTTCGCTTGTATTCCTTGTATCACAACCCACTATTATTTCCTTACCAGAAAAATAATTTGCTATACTTAGTGTAAGATTGTAAATTAAATCCAAGCTTAAATCATGACCAAAAGTTCCTCTAACTCCATTTGTTCCAAATAGTTTTCCCATTATTGAATTATCTGTTTTGTAGAATAAGAATATGAAGTTGTGAATTGCTTAAAGTACCCAGTAGGCTGGGATCCAACATAAACTTGTGATGTTACAATTATGCTATAAATTGCATTTAGATCCAATCCTTTAGATCCTATTGCAACGTTTAAAAGTTTGAATTGATTTGGTGCTAATGTAGTTGGAGTTGAATTTGATGCGTAACAAACATTTGACGCTGAACATTTTGTTATATTAATTACATCAACCCTTACAATTGTTATATTTACTGAACCAGTGTTTATTACAAAAACTTGTAAAACATTTGAACTTGTGTTATAGAATACATGTGTAATGATCAAATCTTCGCTAATCAATATATTTGCGGCTTGACTATTTTGAGAGAAGTTCAAACTCTCTATATTAAATTGATTGAAAGCTATCCCAAGAATAATTATACTCAATGCTATTGTAATAACTAAAATTAACAATGAGCCTATGATTTCACTTTGTGCTCTTATCTTAACTCAAAAATTATGTATGGTTTAAAATATTTAAACATCTATTAGCTAAGCTTTTCAATTACAAAGCATAGCATCAATGGCAAAACTATGGATGCATCACAGATTAAAAATGTATTTTTTGATGAAGGATTGATTTTATTCCAAGATATAGCTTCTTTAGGTCTTGCACCTGACAAACTACCATCAAACTCAATTGCAGTTGTTATGTAAACGCTATAATCCAAGCCATCTTTAAATTGGTTCCACCATAATGTATGATGCTTACTTATACCGCCCCCTATTATAAGTGCACCAGTCCTTTTATATGTATAAACTATATCTAGCAAATCTTTCATATCTTTGAACAAATCAAGACTGAATTTTTTTATTTGGGCTTCAAAAAATAAAGCAGTTCCAAAGGATGAATCGACAATTCCAGGGCAATATATTGGGACATTTTTCAAATAGGACTGTCTTAATATTGAATTCTCATCCTTTATTATTGAGCCAAAGTAGAATGCTAACTCGCTAGGGCTTAAGGTTTTCTTTTCCTTTATTAATCCATCTATATTTAACCTTACAAATTTCTCAATCAAAGGGCCGTAATTATTTAAAGGTATCAATATGTTTCCTAGCCTATGTATGGAGTTATCATGGAGTTGCAAATCATCCATGTCAAAATTACCAATGTAATATTTGCCCCCAATCGATCTTGCAATATCATGGTCAAAAGTTCCTCCAGTTGTTATGATAGCATCGATGAAGCCTTCCTTAATCATCCTTGAAATTACGCTTCTCAATCCTGTAGAAACTAGATTTGCTGTAAATGAAAGAAAAACAAAACATTCTTCATCCTTGATCATCTCATAGAAAATCTCACATGCCTTAGCTAAATGATTCGCCATAAAAGCTCCGGATTTTTCGTATTCTTCAATCAATTCGCTTATCTTAATTCCCGCCTTAATTTCGAGATCTTTAACAACTTTTTCCATCAATAGATTTAAAAATTTATCCTTAATAAGATAATTTCTTAGTAGATGCCCTGGTAGCTTAGCCAGGATATAGCAACGGCCTCCTAAGCCGTGGGTCAAGGGTTCAAATCCCTTCCAGGGCGAATTTAAAATTTTTAGTTCTCCATTTTATTTAATTAATAAATCTAGTATGACCAAAAGAAAAGAAAATTTTATTCTAAGATACCGCAGATTAATAATTGCAATCTGGATCATAGTTGCATTAATATCGCTTACTCAACTTAACTTGTTCTTCTCTAACGTATCATATAACATAACGAATGTGAATCTAAGTCAAACTAAAAATGCAATGTCAACTAAAGCATATATGTTATTGAAACAAGAGTTTCCTTCGATGAACAAAAGCGGAGATGTTCTTCTCATTGTAATTCAAAGTAATAATATATACAAAAAAGATATCAAAATTTGGCTTCTTAATTTGAATAATACTTTAGCAGAAGATAAAAATATTGAAAATTTTTCTGGTATTCAAAGTATATACTCAATTGAAATTAATTCTCTTGCAAGTGTTTTAAATTTTACTTTGAATATAGAAAATAATACTTATAATTTGGTTAAGAAAATTAATATCGAATTATACTCTTTAAAAAATAATATAACTAATTTGAACAGCAAAATATATAATTTGATATTCGTTATAAATTCCACTTCTCAAATTGCCTATGGTATTCCTCTGCTGTATTTAAAAATTTGGCTAGAAGTATATAATGAAACGCATGGTGGCTTTGGTAATATTTATTTTGTAAATAACCAAGCCAACTATATTATTCTAAATAAAACAAATTACTTTAATCGTAACAACTTAACCTTAGCATACTATAACATTTTCATTAATGTATGGAATAACACTTTTGAAAGCTTTCCTAACATAAATCCAACAGATAGGTTAATGCTAAGTCTAAACAAAACTTTTCAAATCTTTATCAATAACCCATATATAAATAACCAAACAAAGCAAATTTTCATTCTCGTTTTCAGTAAACTAAGTTTGTCAAACTGGAATAATACGAATTCAATCGTAAATTTGGCTTTAAATTATACTTTGAGTTTATTGCCTTCAAATATTTTCAAGACAATAACCAATGAGGATTTTATAAAAGATATTTACAACTTAGGTAAAAATCCTAGCGAAGATGCAGTTAAAAATCTTACGATTTCAATTTTTGAAAAGGAGCTTGGAAATCTAAACATTACTGGTTATTCAGAAAATTATTTGATCTTAAAAAGCTATGAAATAGGAATGAATGCGTCCTATGGCAAAATATGGAATTTAACTTCGCAAGTAGCTTCGAACATTACTCTTAATCTTTTTAAAAAATCGCCTACTTTTAACATTAATAATGAATCTCTCTACGAAACACTATTATTGATAAATAAAACTTGTTGTGTAGACATTCAGAAATTTTCTTATAGTATTGTCTTGGAACAAAACTTTTCAAATCTTCCATTAACTTTAAAGTATAGCGTTACAAAAAGTTTTGTTAGTCCTGATAATACAACAATGTTTGTTTTATTGAATTTCAATTCAAATATTGATTCTCAAACATTGAAAGAGGTAGAAACAATAGTAAATAATTCTAAGATTGATAACGAAACTGAAATTCTTTTGACAGGAGGACCAATAATATCAAGAGATGTTTCAAAATCTTTTTCAGATACTTTGGATATAAGCAGATTTGTAGGAACCTTAACTTCAATGCTTGTAGTAGGTCTTCTTTTCTTATCTCCTGTTGCAGCTATAGTACCATATATTATTGCAGGAATAGCCATTGTGATAGCATATCCTTTAATTTATTATCTTGTAGTAGCTATAGGTCATCAGCAATTGACTTTCTTAACACCTGTTTTAACAAGCTTGTTGATGCTCGGTCTTTCCATTGATTATTCAGTTCTTCAGATGAGAAGAACTAAAGAGGAAATTTCGAAAGGTAAAGACAAATACGAAAGTGTTTCAATATCTTTTAAATGGGCAGGATTAGCTATACTTACTGCTGGTATAACTGTAATTGTCTCATACACCATAATGTCTTTATCAAATATTCCACTTTTTGGAGATGTAGGATATTCAATAGCGATTGGAGTTTTTGTGTTATTACTTGCAGCGCTTACCTTTCTTCCTGCTTTACAGTACGAATTTGGTGATAAGCTTTTCTGGCCTAGCAGAAGATATGAAAGCGTTTTCTCTAAAACAAAAGTTTTGGATAAAGTTTCAAAAAGTGTGCTAAAAAAGAAATCAGTGATAATTTTATTGGTATCTCTTATTGCAATAGGTAGTTTCTTCGTTGTTTATAGCACATCTTTAAGTATGGATTTAATAAAGGCTGTTCCAAGTTTTAAGAGTATACAGGCAATTAACATAATAGATCAAAAAATAGGAAGCGGATCAATACAGCCTACATACATAATAATTAAAACTAGTAGTCCTCTAATGATTAACAACACTACTCCTAATTCTACAATTTTTAATGAAATAAACGATATAATTAATGCTATAAAAAATGTTAATGGGGTTTCTTACGTTGCAGGTCCTTCACAACCTTACGGAGAAAATTTCAATTATTCAAACCTCAATTCTTATACGGAACCAGTTCAGTTTCAATATATTAGCGCGGTAAAAAGTTACATTGGTAAGGATAACAAAACAGCTTTAATCTATGTTTGGCTGAATGATGAAGCTACAAGCAAAAACGCTGTAAATTACCTAATTTCTGTAGAAAATAAAGTCTCTGAATTGCTAAGCAGTGGTAATTTTAAAGATATTTCACAAGTGTACTTTGGAGGTTCGACCCAAGTAACCTACGATACCGAACTTATTTACAATCAAATAATACCACAGGTAATAGTCACTTTGAGTTTGGCCATATTAGCTATATTATTCATTCAATTAAGATCTTTATTCATTCCATTAAGGCTAGTTGTTACTATTCTAATAAGCATAACAGTTTCGTTAGCTATTCTTGATATAATTTTCTACATTATCTTAGGTTATCCAATAACAAACTTTATACCGTTGTTTGTAGCTGTTACAATGTTGGGTGTAGGAATAGATTATGATATATTCTTTGTTACAAGAATAAGGGAGTTGGTATTGAACGGAAAGAGAGATGAGGAGGCTATAGTTGAAGCTATAAATAAAGTAAGTGGAACATTGATAGGTCTGGGATTAATATTCGCAAGTGTTTTTGCTTCAGTAATCCTAAGCGATATAATCATAGTAAGAGAAATAGGATTCGTTGTAGCTTTAGCAATCATTCTAGATACTTCAGCTTTATTGCTATTCTTCGTTCCAGCTATAATGGCATTAATTCAAAGATACAACTGGTGGCCTTCAAAAGTTTCTAAATGAAAATTTTAACAGATATCGAGAGGATCAATAAAGGAATAATAACGGTCTACGGAGAAAGAGGTTCAGGAAAAACAATATTAAGCTTATGGATAGCTTTGAAAAAGCTCGAAAGTAAAAGCAACATAATTTACTTATTAAGTAATTATTACAGCGTAATCGAGCATTTTAAAAAAATTGAGAAAAATATTCCAATAGAATTTGTAGAAATCTCTTCAATTGACGATATAGAAAACGTAATAGTTGAAAGGGGTAAAAAAGGAATGAAGAATAACATAATTATTGTAGACAGGATTTCGATATTTAGGCTCGAACCTTACGAATCATTGGAATCTTATAGGAAATTTTCACTACTTCTTGCACTAATTTATTTTGACGCTTCCTCTCAAAATAATTTATATATTTTAAACTATTCAGACGGTTTTGGAGAAAAGGCCTTTAATTTAGTGGAATACTTCAGCAATATTTTGATCAATACATCTTTGCAGGATAATTATCTTATTCTCTCGGTAAAATTGAAAGATATTAATATAACATATAACGAATCCATAATCTTAAATAAAATACAGGGCGAAATATATGGGAGAAGTTAATTTACTATTTGCACTTATTTATCCATTGATTTTTTTCTCCCCTGCATATGTTGCTAACTCATCACCTCTTTTCATTAGCTCAATAATTCGGAATCTTCACCCATTGGATTTCGGTAAAATTTTCATCGACGGAAATAGAATATTAGGAGATGGTAAAACAATAGAAGGAACTTCATTTGGTTTATTACTGGGCCTTATTTATTTTTATATTCTAAAGTTAGTAAACGATTTTTTGGGAATAACCTATCTTTACTACGGTTACCTAGATGGGATTCCAATTGTTGTAGGAGCTTTATTGGGTGATATATTCGGTTCTTTTCTGAAAAGGAGGTTGAATATTAAACAAGGAGAAATGCTACCTATTTTTGACCAATTAGGATTTTTAGTTTTTGCCCTTTTTATTTATTCAATTTTCTTCGATATACCTCTAAGCTTGGATGCTATAATTTATGTATTGTTTGTGACTTTCTTCACGCATATTCTTACGAATTTAGGCGCTTATATTTTTAATATTAAGGATAAGCCGTATTAGCAGTTTAAGAATAGCTGATCTTCTCGCCGCTCTAGCAGGTTTAGGGTTCCACTCCTAGAGTAGCTCATTGATTCCCAGCATTGATTCCGTGCTACATATCTCATTTGCTGAGTAATGAAAGAATCAGAGCTTTTCCCATATTCTCAGGTTTAAATAAACCGTCATTAAAAGGATTGCTTACCAAAACCTGGATTCTAATAAGAATCCTTAATTAAAGAGTAACGCTGAATGCTCCTTCCTTAAGCCCCATTATGCCCTCATTCGAGCTCAGGAGAAGCGTTGCTGAATTTCCTAAAAATTCTTATAAATAAATATTTAAATTAATCATCTCCGTCCTAAAGGGTAAGACTTTCATTTGTATAAGCTTAAACAAAATAAGTAGTTTTTATCGAAAGAACCTTTACAAGCTTGAAGAAATTGTATTAACCCCCTGTTTTAGGTAATATCATGGTATAAAGGACTAAGAATAAAACAAATAGGGCAAATAGGCTTATGGCAATGATTGTTGAAGGTGGGGTTGAGAAGTACTTTTTAGTTGAATAGGAGTAGAGAACATAAGAAGCGATAAAGATTAAAACCAAAATTAGGAAAACGGCAATCGCTTCCAAAATAGTCTCGTCAGACAAACTCGGATAAATTATTGATATAGAACCGCCACTATTGACGTATGGAGGAGTTGGAGTAACTGTTAAATAAATAAAACCTGCTATAATTGCTATAGATCCAATTGCTACAATATATGGGATATAATTGGAAAGAAACTCATATGTAAGCATTAAATACCTTTGAAGTGTTTGGTTAGCAAATATTTTCTTAATTTTTTCCATATTAATTTTATAGAAAACTTTAACATTTATATATAATGGAGTGCAGGAAGAACAAAAAGAATGGCTAAGACAAATACCTAGACTCTTTATGCTCAGTATAATCTATGATTTAGCTTTTATTGATCCTTTCACAGCATTTAGAAGATTAAATCCCATTTTAGGACTTATTACAATTCTCGCAGGGGGTATAATTTACATATTAGCTTTTTCTTTCAATTTTTCCATGATGCTTAAAATTGCTTCAGTTATTATTCTGGTAGGTTTATTTTATACAATTATTGCAAGCTATAGAAGAAGACCTATATACGTTTTTAATTTAGAAGAATCTGAGAAAATAGTCAAAGAAAAGGGGCTTATATTGAACGATTTAAAGGATATAAATCATGCAAGAGCAATTATTGAATATTCTTTATATTTAAGTCAGAAAGCGTCAAATCCTCAAGAGATGAAGAAATATTTAGATATTGCTTACGATACATGGCTCAAGGTTATAAAAAGACAAAGAAATAACTTATATCTAGGCTTATTTAAAAGAAAAAGTTAACATAAATTCAAACAGCTAAACTTTAAGCTATAAATTGTAATTATTGTGTAAGTTTTTCGTATTCGCTTGCATCAAGAAGTTCTTGCCATTCTTTTTCTAGATTTGTAGGTTTTATTTTGAACATCCATCCTTTTCCATAAGGATCTTTATTGATAAATTCAGGATTTGTTTCAAGTTCTTTGTTTACTTCAACTATGGTTCCGCTTACAGGAGCATAGACATCGGCAGCAGTTTTTACAGATTCTACAACAGCTACGGCCTCTGATTTATTTACCTTTTTACCAACTTTGGGCAACTCTACAAATACAACATCCTTAAGCTTTGATTGAGCATACCAAGTTATTCCTACAACAACTAAATCTCCTTGAACAAGTGCCCATTCATGATCCTTCGTGTATTTTCTGTCAGTGGGATTTTTGCTTGAAGACATAATATTTCAATTTTAAAATATAAATAAAACTTTAACGGATTCTAATTTAATGAGTAGAGAGGAGTCAAGTTCAAAGTTAAGAAGATTTGCTAAGATTCTTAAAAGCAAGATTCCTCCTCCTACGTTGGAAAATGTAGGTGTGGCTATAATATTAATACTAAACTTTGCACTAACTTTGGGAATAAGATTAATCCCATTATTCAAGTACGGAGCTTATTTAAATGAGTTTGATCCGTATTTTCAATATTATAATGCACAATATGTAGTAAATCATGGTTGGTACGGATTCATTGCATGGTTCTATCAAGGAATTAATTATGATTTTTGGAGACCGATGGGAAGAGCCATTGCTTCAAACGCATATCCAGGAACAGGTTTTATAGGTGCCTTTGTATATTTAGTTCTTCAAGGGCTTGGAATAAATCTTCCTTTAATGTATGTGGTTGGCTTTATAACACCTTTTTCTGCAGCGTTTGCAGGAGTATTGATGTATTATATTGGTAAGGAAATACAGGGAAAAGCTACGGGTCTTCTTGCATCTTTTTTCTATGCAATAACTTCTGCTGATATACCAAGAACTGCCTATGGATTTTTTGATGACGATGGAACTTCACAAGTATTCATGGCTTTGTTCATGCTTGCATTCATAAGATCGATAAAGAAAAAATCCTGGGTCTATCCAATTATCACAGGTTTGACACTTTCTATTATCATAATGACATGGGGATCTTTCATTTATTTTATAAATTTGTTCGCATTAGCTGTTTTAATTCTAGCATTTTTAGGAAGGGAAATAGACAATGTTTCAAGGACATATTTTATAGGAATGACTTTATCGATATTAACTATGTATGCAATACCCAGAACTAATACCTTCTTATTAAGCGGATATACCTTTCTACCTTACATAACGTATCCTATACTCTTTGTAATAAGATACTTTAAACAAATACCTAGAATTAAGGTAGGTGTGTATTCTTTTATTATCTTATTGATTGGTTTGTTAGGAGCCTATGTTTTATCTTATTTCAATATAGTCAAAGGTATAGCTGCAAAATATCAAATAATATTGGATCCTCTTGCTAGAACTAACGATCCATGGGTTGACTCCGTAGCAGAGCACGTTGCGGCAAGCTGGTCTCAATTCTTTATAAACTATGGTATTCTAATAATTTTCATTCCTTTAGGCTTTTATATAATAACTAAGAGGAGAAGCAGTATGGATATTTTCATATTTTTAGCAGGTTTCACCTCACTTTGGGCAGCAGCTTCAACTTCAAGATTGTTTATGCTCTCAACAATTCCAAATATTATAATTGGTTCTTTAGCTTTAGAAGTTCTTTTTACCAACTATGCTTCTATTTTAAGACAAAGAAGAGAAACGTTTATTGAGAGAAAAAGAGGAAGATTGTTCAGAGGTATTCCTCCTTCATACAGCGCTTTCCTCATACTTGTTTTGGTAATAATGAGCTTAATAGCAAGCCTAGCTATTTATCCTAATGCAGTAACCTATGCCTCTTCACCTCCAAGTATATTAGCATCGCAAACAGGAAGTTATACAACTGATTGGGTTGCAGCGCTTTCATGGCTTAAGCATAATACCCCTCCTGGTTCAGTTGTGGCCGCTTGGTGGGATTATGGATATTGGATAACTATAGTTGGAGATAGGCCCACTGTGTGTGATAATGCGAACTTTAATGAAACTCAAATACAATTGGTAGGTGCTGCGCTCTTAGCGACAAACGAAACTAGAGCACTTCAAATATTCAAATATTTTGGTGCGTCTTATGTATTAGTCTATGAACAGTTCTATCAAATACCGCAATTAAACCTATGGATAAACATAGGCGGAGATATAGAAAAAAGCTATTGGATGGCCAGGATAGCTTTTAATTATTCAGATCAGCAAGTTAGGCAGCTTTATCTTAACACAACAACGATAAACATTTATGGTACGCAGCTTACCGTTACAATTCCAAACGGACCATATGGTTCAAAGGCTATCTTATACAGAATGATCTATACCGATATTCCTGGGCAACGAAGCATGGCAAATTATCCACAGGAAATACAACAATTAAACTTTGCGCCTTTAAAATACTTCCAGCTTGTTTACGCATCACCAGAAGGATCGGTTCTTATTTATAAAATAAATTATCCTCAAAATTTCGTTGAGCCGCCTGTATCAGTAATAATGTCTTATATATATCATTGGCCTGGAATGAAATACTAATCTGTTTTCCTCTTTTTTCTTTCTAGTATAGCATAGAATTTTACCATTAAATATTTATCATTTGGAGAAAACTTAGGCGGGTGTATGCTTACAAGTTCCTTTGAACCGCAATTTGGACACTGTTCTTTAATTGTATACCTTTTACAAACTGCACATCTTCTTATCATTAATCTTTGTATACTCTTTTAAAAGAGAATTCCAAATTATTTTTAACAGCTTCATTTTTAAGAGCTTTTTCAAAAGCATTCATGATATTTTCAGCGACTTTGTAATCCATAGCTTTAATGTCCAATTTGAATCTAGGTGATCCCAAAGTGAATATTTTGTAAGAAACCAAACCGTTACTAGTAGATATTTGCTTAACAGCTTCATCTATTGCATTCTTTATTATGTTTATTCCGTTCGGTTTGACAGTAAATAGGGTAAATTCCGCACTAGCTTCTGCGTATTCAATTTTTATATGTTCTTTGACAACTTCAACTATTTGTTTCTTAACTTCTTCAGGAATGTTAATACTTGCAAGAGCTTTATCTCCTTGCTCTGCGACTCTTTCAAAAACTGAAAGTAAGTCTTCTGAAATCTTATACAATCCTTCCTTTATTTTTTCTTTGTCATATTTTGCCTTTTCTGCTACAATTTCAATAAGTTTGTTTCCCCTTTGAAACCTTTTCCAGCTTATAAGTTTCTCTTTCTTTTCCTGTTCTGAAACTCTCTTTAAGGATATATCTACTTGTTTTTTAAATTGGTCAACTCTTATTACCTTACAAACATACTTTTTACCTTCTTTTATAACTTCTTTTATATCGAATGCTCTTGTTGATGATACTTCTCCTATAGGCATGTAAGCTTCTAGCTTATTGTATTCATCCAAAGTAAAATATGCACCATGCTCGAGTACTTTTGTTGCGGTTGCTATTACTAATTCATTCATTTGGGGTAATTCTTTTTTTTCCAACATGTTCCAATTATTGCTTGCCTATTATTTCACCGCGTATCCTTGCTTTACCGCCTGTAGGAGTTACTAATACTTCATTGCAGTTTCTACATCTTACAACTGTCGTAGCGTGATCGAAAGTTATTTGTTCATTAGAACAGTTAGGACATCGTATCCTAATAAAAAAGCTTTTTGGTCTAGGTAAAATTTCATGCTTTTTCTTAACCATTTTACTTTCTAACTATTTCTATTTTTTTAAGCCTTATACCTTTCCTCTGCAATATGTATTTACACTTATTGCATATTAGCTTAAGTACTTGTTTCTTGGTTACTTTTGCAAACCTTTTCTGTTCAGCGGTTCGTTTACTTCCATATCCTAAGTTCTTTCTAAGGTATCTTCTTTGACCTTGTGCTAGATTTCTCCTTTTACCAGCTTTATATAGCTCCACTCTATGCTCTGTATATTCATTACATCTAGGGCAATACGTCCTAATTGTATCGGGGACTTTCATTTTAAACTATCTCTTTTGCTAATTTTTTCTTTAATAATATAGATGAGAAACTCTCAGATATAAATACTATATCTCCATTTTTTAAAGGACCATAGCTAAATCCATCATCTGCAAATATTGGGGGTATTTCTTCTTTAGTTTGTATCATTAACATTTTCAATTTTTCCATTTGCCTTTTCTGTATTTTCGATTCAAGGCTTGAAGTTAAATTTAGGTAATTTATATTTAATACGTTACTTTCTAAAAAATCGAATAATCTACTCAATTTGTATTCTAAGATCGCATAGGCTAGCAACTTAGAAAGTTTTATTTGATAATTATTGACTTTAGAATCAATATCCAAGCTATTTGTTTCAGTCTTTTTTAACGTGCTTATTATCTCTTCCTTATAATCATTGTTTAAGGCTTCGAATACCTTTGAGAACTTTAAGCTTTGCAATATTTTCTTTAAGTTTTTTAAACCCATTTTCAAATATTAAATTCAATAATATTTGCATGCCCGCTTAAATAAAGATATAGTCCTAAATACAGTGGAATCTCTTTCCCTTCGAGTGTATTCAAATCATAATCTTCATTATTCATCGTAATTTTGGGAAATTTTCGCTTAGATTTATAGCTTATTTTAACACTGCCTTTTAAAAAAGCTAAGGAATCAGTAAAAGGATCAAAATTGTAAATGTTAGCGTAATCTACAGGAGTCACTCTTAAAGCGGTTTTTCCATGCAATGAATTTGGGTATCTTATTAACCTATGAACATCAACAGTAACTCTTTCATCTATATCTACAGCTACCTCTCTTATACATTCTTGTATGAATTTTTCCTTCAATTTTCCAAAAGTTTTTAAAAAAGAATAATTACATTTATCTCTTTTTAGTTCAGAAAGTATTTGATTTTTTATTTCTTGTATTTTATTTATTTTATCTTCATCTAAACCAAAATTTTTCCAGTCGTTGATTGTTCTGTTGTTTATCTTATCATAAATTGTTTCAGCCAATCTTCCTAGGAATCCCTTTGAATTTATTCCTCCCAATATCAATTTCTTTTTCTTTAGTAATTCTTTGAATTGCATTTTCACAGAGATTCCCTTAACGTAGTCAACTATCATATTCCTTGCTCTTGAATCAAGAAGAGAGAATTCTCTGTTAATTACATGGACATGATATCCTCTATTACCCGAAAAAAATATCCTGATATCTTTTTTAGAAAGACCAAAATCTCCAATTAAAAAATCATCTATTAATTTTATTACCTCATTCTTAGCAACTTCTAAACAATTGTTGCAGACAAAACTCTTTTTATCTATAGTTAAGCTTCCGCACTTATTACATTTTTCTATAAAGCCAAGTCCCGTATTATTGCATGCTTTGCATATCCAAATATCGTGATCCATTTTACAAGAAGTATTTACATGGTCAATATCTATATCGAATACCACCTCCGCTTCAATTAGCCTTTTATCTTCCATATTTGTACTTGAAGGTATTTCGTACTTGGCAATCGAATAATACAAGTGAACCGGAACATTTTTCAGCAGAAATTTTTTTAAATTTTGAACATCTTTAAAACTAAGATGCCTTATTAGAGTTTGTTTGTTAAAAGGCCAAATTGCAACTTCTCTATTACCAAGATCCTCAACTAAGTTTGAATTGAGGTTTGCTCTTATATAATATGATCTGAATAATTCAATTATTTTATTTTCCAATTTTCTTGCTTAATCTATTTATTTTAATTATATATTGAAGAGGATGCTTTATGTTATCACATCCAGGGCTTTCAGGAAAGCATAATGAAGCTGCTTTCATTGTTAAACAACTTGGCACAGCGTAAACTTTTCTACCGCCCCTTAATCCATAAATATGCTCGACTTGATATCTCGTTATATCCTCTTTGAAATCGGGTAAAGATCTAAAAATATTTATCACATCCTCAACATCCCATCCTATGCTGTGTAGATAAGAAACAAGAGCAAATCTCCCTATATGTGTTAATTTCTTTCCAGATTTAAGGTCGTTGATAAGAATTCTCATACAAGGTGGGTCAACCCCTTTATAAGATATGCGTTTTGCTTCCCTGTATTTCCTTTTTACTTCAACTTCTTGCATTAATTCTTTTAGTAAATCTTCCAATTCAATGTAGTAAAACTCTTTAAGTTCGTTAGCTTTTAGAATTATCCATTGTCTATAGGATTCTTCAAGTAGCCTGATGAAATCCGATTTGTTTAAGTAAACCTTTCCTTGATTTAATTCTTTGAATGCAAGAGCCCAGCTATATCCTCCTAAGAAAGGAGCGAAGTTTAAGTAGTCTATTAGCCTTATTTTTATTCTGTAAGTTTCCGTAAATTCTTTTAATTCGCGTTCTACTTCAATCTCGGATTTAACTAGGTACTTTGATATTTCAATAACGTATTCCAACCTTTCAATAGAGATATTATCCGAAAATCTTTTGGATTCAACATCTGCGAATCTGTATATAACTTCTGTACCAAGTTGAGAAGCTAAATAAAGAGACGTAACATATATTGGTATTTCTTTGGAAGGATCTTCTTTGTAATTTGGCTTAATTCCTGCTATTATTTTCTTTATCCTATCAACAGATTCCTTAAGAATTTCGTTATCGCTTTTTAAAATTTCTTCAATGTTAAAAGAAATACTATTTAAATACTCTTTAAGAAATGGAAGAAAGGGGTATTTTATAAGTTCCTTTTGATCAAATTTACTCAACTTCTGTCCTAGGGGCGAGATAATATGTTAATTCCCCTTCGTTTACAAGGTTATATGTAACCTTTAAAGGAACTTTTGTAGCAAATTCTAATACTGTGATTTCGGACAAATCATCTTTTCCTAAAATATTCAATAAATATTCTGTTGAATAACTTGAGATTGCTTCTTTTTCCATTTGTAATTCAATCAAATCTTCTTTAGAGAATTCTGATGTAGCTCTTCCTTTTTCACTTTTTCCATAAATTACAAATTTTTCACTCTCAACCTTGAATGTTGCATAATCGCTAAATTTTTCTACATTTTCTACAGCATCCATCAAAACTTTCGTCTCTATTTTAATTCTTGCATCAAACTTTAATTTCAAGCTTGGAATACTTTCTCCTTCAATATCCAATAAAGGAAATTCAAAAGTATGGTAGCCTTTTCCCATAAATCTAAGCTTTATAACATTTTCATCTCCAACTTCAAGTGCTAATTTATAACCTTTTCTCATACCTTTCAAAACTTTAACCATATCAGATACAGAAAATCCGATTTTGACTTCTTCCTTATCTATATTGTAATTTGAAAAATAGGGAGGAGGAAGCTTCAAATCTATCATTGCAACCCTTGCGCTATCCATAGCTCTTAAGGAAAGACCTTCAGGTGTAGCTATGAAAAACGCTTCCTCTACGATATCTCTTATAGCTTCCAATAACTCTATCCAGTTCTTTGCATCTTCAAATTCTATAGATAACATTAGCTCATTCTATATTTAATGGTAAATTATAAAAGCTTTTATAATTCAGTCCAGGCAGCGTATATCTATCTATAGTCTCTCCAAGTATGGCCACATTTCTTGCATCTGTAAAAGGTGGTAGGGGGTTCATCTGCTCTTCTTGTTTGAACAAACCACCAATAAGCTTCTTCAAATCCACATTTAGGACATGGTACGTTAGCCGTAGGCATCTTTGCTCCATAGTTACCATCATCAACTATTATCTCCTTCGATCTCTTTCTAGGATTTATCTGTTGAGGAATTTTGGTTGCTTCTTTAGGATTTATTTCTTTTTCATAGCCACACCTTATGCAAACCAGTTTACCTTTATCTCTGCTAGGTCTTAACAGACTTTGGCAGTTCGGACAAAAGTGTAGCATAATTCCTTTTAATTGATTTAGTTATAGTAATCAATATATTTAAACCATCAGTTATATAAGATCTTCTTTTTAATGCATCAAATTCCTCTTCAATTATACCGACCTTTTCCATTTTATTATCCTTTACCAGTATAATGGGTTTTTCTAATCCATCAAACATTCTCTTTAAATTTAGATTGATTTTATTATTTACTTTAATTACATAGTATCTTATTTGCCTGTAATGTTTTGATCTCTTAAGTTGGTAGCTTAGCTCATGCTCACTAAAGCCTTTGAGATGACTGAGTAAAAGATCTTCAATATAGCCGGCTCGGTAAATAAGACTTACCATTATTAAGCATTTTCTCTTTTGAAAAAAGGTTATGAAGGAAATTCTAGATTCAAGCTTTGGCGACCGGTGCATTAATAATTTTTTCAAAATCCTTCTTTAATTTGGTAAATTCCTTCTTTAAGCTCTCAATTTTTTCTTGTACAATTTTTATGGGATCTTGATTTTTTTCGCACATGACAAACAAAATGCTCTCATCTAACAAAATGTGCGGCTTTTTAGAATAGGCATTAACTATTCTTTTATCTTTTAATAATTCGCTAACCAAAAGATTTAGGAATCCAATATCTATTCCTTTAAAGATCAATAGAATAGAGTTTTCCTTTCTTTCTTTAAGTATGATTTCCATTGAAAATTTTCAGTTTCTCGGATATTTATATTTAGCTTTGGGGTTTAAATTAGTACAACTATTCAAAGTCTGGTACTAAAGTAGAGAATTGATAAATTTAATGGCTAAGTTTTTTCAACCCGAATGTAATTCATGCTTACTTTTGTTTTTCTTTTATATCCACATTCTTTGCAAATAAGAAGTCTACGTTGCTTAACCACTGAATAAAGTAGAGATCCACAAATTGGACATTCAGCGTAAATTACTCCGTAGTTCTTTCCTCGAATGGAAACGAAAATATTTCCTTCAGTTGTCAAAATTCTTGCTCTTAAATAGTCTTCGTTTTTAAAAATGCTTGTTTCCCTGTTTGAATTTTTCTTTCTTTTTATAAGCAAATAACCTGTTAAATCAGCATTTTTCTTTATATCTTCTATATAGAGTATTTTAACTTCAACTAGGTTTCTCGCTATATGAGTAACTTTACATATTACTGAGAATCCTCTTTTTAAATAATTGCTTGCCCTTTTAAATGGCTGGACTGATACTTTTCTCTCTTTAAGATCATAAATTATTTTTCCAAATGAAGAAGAATATACATTTCCATTTTTTTCATAAGCTCCTTCGCCTGGAAAGAATTCTTCAATCGATCCTAGGTATTCACCTGGAAGACAAAATTCTTTTTCGCTCATTATCTAGCTTTAATAAATAATAACTGATCCGCATATATTACGTGTTTTCTTTTTCTATGAAAAGGCATCATATTCTTAATTACTATCCTAAGTCTGTCCAGTTTAATTAAAAAGAAACCCCTTCTTGAAGATAACCTCTGGAAGAATTTATCGTTTCCTTCTTTATGCATTGAACAAATAAAATTAGCTAGAGTAAAGGCCTTTAATATAAATCTTTTATCCATATTTCTAATTTTTGTTCCAAATGGCGGGTTCATTATTACCCCTTCCACTCTTCTGTTTACATTAAATTTAAGGAAATCGGCTTGTATAATATCTACATTTTGGTGAATTCCGAAGTTTATAAGATTCTCTCTAATAAGCTTTAAAGCTTCTCTATCTATATCTACAGCTAAGATATAATTTAAACCTAATAATATTGCTGCAATTGTTAAAGAACCTGAACCGCATCCCGCATCTATTACTACACCATTGTTTATATAAGGTAACAGATTATGAATAAATCTAGTAGCAGTATCTGAATCAAGCTCATATTGTTCAAGCAAATAATTAGGTCTTGTCTTCTTCTTTTCATTTAATGCAATTTTTATTGCTAAATTCTTCCTTTTGCTAACCATTAACTAATATATTAATAAAGCAGAGAAAATTAATTTCATTTATTTAATCTTCCTTGACCAATATTACAAAATATGGAAGAGGATGAGGAATTAAATAAAATAAAAGAAAAAATTCTTAAAGAGTTATTAAGCAAACAATATCAGAAACCAAAATCATTAAATAAGCCTTTAAAATTAACGATTGAGAATTTCAAAGATGTGATTTCTTCGAATAAACTTGTTATTGTTGATTTTTGGGCAGAATGGTGTGGGCCTTGCAAATTTATGGAACCTATAATTGATGAATTAGCAAGAAAATATGAAAATGTTGTTTTTGGAAAAGTAAATGTGGATGAGGAACCTGTTTTAACTCAAAATTTTAATATAATGTCAATACCTACTTTTATAATATTTAAAAATGGCAAACCTCAAGAAGTTATAGTAGGAGCAAGATCTAAAAGAGATTTAGAAGCTATCGTTAGTAAATACGTTAATGAAAGATAAATGATAGTAGTCTAATTAACACATATATATTAGAATATATATTTTAATGGTGAGAAATTTAAACTCAAAAATCTAAAGGGGGAAGCTATCCAAAATTACTGTTTGAATTTTAAAATTTTCTGATTAATCTAAAATTCGAAAAGACTTACATCAATTATTCTTGATATTTTAAAGATAAAAAAGTTTATATTTTTAGTAAGTTATAATTCAATTATGTCTCAAGAGACTAAACCTGAAAAAGAAGAAGTTAAAGTATACGTAAAGGGTAAATGGATGGGTGTAAAGGAGGTAGCTAGCAAATACGGAAAACCGTTAACAGCAACCGCAGTAGAAGTTTTAAAGTGGATAAGGGAAAAAGGTGAGCCAGTGTATTTCTTAGATTTTGTAAAGGAATTAAATTTGAATAAAATCACAGCATATTATACGATAAGGAAGCTTGAATCAAAAGGATTGATTGTAAGAATCGGTAAAAGGAATCCTTTGATTGGATTAACACCAAAAGGATTCGAAGAAAGCCAAAAGGCTCAGTAGTTTAAAAAGTTAATAAGGCACATCAGTCATTCAAATTATTGCAGTATGTTCAATGAAGTAAAAATTCCAATATCTGAAATTTTTTTTTCGATACAAGGTGAAGGGATAAATATTGGGAAACCTGCTATTTTTCTGAGACTTTATTACTGTAATTTGTATTGCGAATGGTGTGATACAAAATACACTTGGGTAAACCAAAAAAATGCTAAAGAAGGCATCGATTACAAAAATTTTACGGTAGGCGAAATACTAAGTGAAATAAAAAAATATCCAGCAAAGCACGTTGTAATAACTGGGGGAGAGCCTTTAATATTTCAAAAGCATTTACTTCCTCTTGTTAAGTTGCTTAGGATGGAAAAATATTACGTAGAAATAGAGACAAATGGAACGATAAAGCCTTTGGAAGAATTGGTTCGTTATGTAGATAATTTCTCTGTTTCTCCTAAGCTTAGTAATTCGAAAGTAAGTCACAATGTAAGGATAAAAGCTAATGTATTGGAGTTCTTTTCAAATTTAGATAATGCATTTTTTAAATTCGTGATATGCGATAAAAATGATATAATTGAATTAGAGTCTCTTATAAGACAGTTTAATATAAACAAAGAAAAAGTAATATTGATGCCTGAAGGAACAGAAATTGAAACTTTGAAAGATAGAAGTTTATGGATTACAGAATACTGTAAGAGAAATTCTTATAGATTTTCTCCAAGATTACATATATTGATTTATGGTAATAAGAGGGGTTTCTAGCTATTTTATTACCAAAACTGGCACTTTTGATTCTGAGACTATTTTGGAGGAAACACTCCCTAAAAACAGTTTTTTTATTCCTGATAAGCCTCTGCTACCTGTTACAATAACATCAATATTGTTTTTATTAGCGTAATTGACTATTTCGGAACCAGGATCACCTTCAATTACATCAGTAATTAGCTTTATCTTTTCTTTTGATATTAGATTTTTTACGTATTCCATGTCTTTTTTAGCCTTATCAAAAATTTGATTTACAACCGAATCAGGTATAGGAGCGAAGCCCATACCTGCCAAAATAGCGGTAGGTATAACTTCGACGACATGAATCTCACTTTCGTATTTTTTGGCCAAATCGATTGCTACATCTAAAGCTTTCTTCGCTTGTTCAGATCCATCAAATGCAACAAGTATTTTTTTAAACATATGTTATATTAGGATTTTTTGAACATTTAAAAATAGTTTTTTGTAGGTATTCCTCAGTTTTATTTTTCTTAAACCTTCCAGCATTTTTTTAATTTCAATTTCCTCTTTTTCAATTTCAATTTTTTTCCTTTTAAAAAATTTAATCGTCTCGTTTATATCAAGTCTAGTAGGTAATCCAGGTATCAGTAAATTCTTACATTCGAATATTGTAGGGAATTTTGTTATGCCCAGCGTTATTACTATTGCGTTTCCACCCTTTTTTAAAGAAGAAATTGATTTTTCAATCAATTCAGGGTTATGATATAAGATTACTGTTGTATCAAAAAAATTAGCTTTTAAATCCTTAGCTTGGAGTGCATTATCGTAATAGTTTACCTTATCGTTTATTTCCCCTCTTCCAAGAACTATATGAGTTTCAATGCCGTAATATTTAAGCATTTGAGAAAGGATAATGCCTATTATATCATTTCCAAATATGCCAATTTTTTCGGAGTTGTTATTTAAGATCTCTTTCAAACACTTGTAAGCTATGGCCCCACTGCATAGAATTGTAGTAGCTTCCTTATTTAAATCTTCAGGAACTTTAAAGAGAAAGTTTTCATTTATTTTAATGTACTGCGTCAATCCTCCATCACATGAAATTCCTGTAATCTCCAATTTTTCACATAAATTTTCTTTACCGTCTAAACAATTCTCACATCTTAAGCATGCACTGTATATAGGGCCTATACCTACATTTTCATATTTTCTGAAATATTTTACCTCATCTCCTACTTCTTCTACTTTTCCTAAAATTTCGTGACCAAGAATTAATGGAAGCTTGGAAGGATAACCTAAATGCATGTAGTTACCTTCTATTAGCTCTAAATCTAACCTGCATAAACCAACTTCATTTATTCTAACTAAAACTTCATCGGTTCTAAGCTTTGGCTCTTCTATATCTACTAATTTAAATTGCTGGCCTTCTATTCTCCCTGTTTTAAGTAATGCGAGGGCTCTCACTAAAAATTTATTCCATTAGACTAATGTAAGATTTCATCATGCATCTATTCCATATTATTTCTATGTTATTCTTTTTGGCCAAATTCACCGCTTCTGGATCATAAATACCTTCCTGCAGCCAAATGATTTTGTATCCCTTTTTTATAGCATCCTTAACAACATTAATAACTTCGTTAGAAGGTCTAAATACATCTACAACATCAACCTTCAAATCGTCAGGTAAGTCTAACAATGATTTGTATGCTTTCTCACCAAAAATATAATCTGCAGAAGGATTAATCGGAATAATTTTATATCCTTTTGATTTTAAAAATGCTGGGACTTCATATGCTGCTTTTCCGGGGTTTCTTGAAGCACCTACTATAGCAATAGTTTTTGAATTTTTTAAAATCTCTTTAATTCTTTCGATAGAAACACTATCAGGAGGTATTGAAGTGCTTGTCACAATTTAGATGTAGGCTATTCTTATTAAATATTTTCAATTTTTATTTCGTTATATCCTAAATGAGGATAGCTAAGCGTATAAAGCAACCTTACATATTCTGAGATTTCAAGAATAATGCTACTAAGAGTTACTCCATGCCTGCATATCTCGACAGGTTCATGTGTAGATGCAATTTTTATGGCATCTTCTAAAGTAATATTTTTCTTTGATTCAATGTAACTATCTACAAATTTCTTTCTTTTTAAAGATACTTCATTGTGCAATCCTTTTTTGATGTATTCAAAGTGATTTGTCATTGTTACGTAATCATTGATTTCTTTTATGAATACTTCTTCAGCATAATTTTCGATTAGGAAAATTTCTTGATCATTTCCTAAGATATATTTTGCAGAACTATAGCTGCCTTTTTTAAGTTCCTCTTTCATCAATTCGACCGCGTTTACCAATTTTTCGCAATTTAATAACACATTAAGTAGTAAAACACCCCTTGAATTTTTTCCCTCATAACCTATAACATTGGCAACGCCTCCATACATCCTATTATTTGCTTCGAATCCGCACGGAATTCCCTTTGATCTTAAATCAAATATAGAAAAAACCAAATTTCCGTTTGATTTGTTCCTAAAAATTTTAAATTCATGTCCTAAGAATCCTTCCTTAGGCAAATCTCTGTTATGAAGGAACAATACTTTCTTTTCATTTTTGTCCAATAAGGCAAAAGATGTACACATTCTATAAAAATTAAATATGCTCATATCTAATTAATTTAGTTATGAATTCTGAAAAACAACAGGAAGTCAATATGCTACAAAAACTAAGGAATTCTATAATAAAACTCATTATATACATAATTATATTGGTTATAGTATTGGCAGCGGTTAAATTTGTATTTTCGTATATTTCAGTCTATTTACCTTCAGCAAATGACTATTTAGTATATGCAAATGTTTTAATCTCGCTTTTCCTTGGAATATTGATAGCCTTGCAGTTTTCCGAAGTGATTTATTGGAATTTAAGAATAAAATTGCCTCATCCTGAAGCAGCAACTGTAAGGAGCGTTTTTAAAATTCTTGGAATAGTCGCATTGGTTGTTGCAGTTGTTGGTTCAAACATCTCTGCAACAGCAGCGGCGGCGTTAGGAGGTTTAGCAGGAATAGTTGCAGGTTTTGCTGTTCAGCAAACTTTAGGCCAAGCGATGGCAGGCCTTTTCATTTCTATTTCCAGACCATTTAAAGTAAGTGATAAAATAACTGTAGCAGGCCAACAAGGAATTGTTCGTGACATAACTACTTTATATACTATTCTTGAAACTGATCAGAACTTTATTTTAATACCTAATAATACAGTTTTAGGAAACATAATCACAAAAAGTAAATCTTAAAATTTAAAATTCCTCAGATTTTTTAAAAATGTGATTGTTTTGCTATACCATTTTTCCAAATCTATCTTAAGTAAGATATATCCTAGTACAATGAATACCGCAGTGGAAATAATGCCCAGCTCCAACTCAGTTATTCCAAGTCTTCTTGTATAATGTATGATGGTTATAAAGCCCGCTATTTCTAAAGGTATTTCAACTGAACTTTTTAGTAATTTTGCAAGAACAGTTATATAAAGTAATCTTGGTAAAGAGGATTTAACCACGCCTGCGCCCAAAAAAAAGTAGTCATCAAAAGGAAAAAAAGGTATAAGAGCTAAAACAAATAATGTTATATAAAATGATCTAAAGTGCACAAATTTTGAAAGGAATATCATATTTTTATTTTCCTTTAATGGTTTTCTTAAGATCAGACCTATAGCATACATTACCGTCTTTGATATTGCCGTACCTGTCGCGGTAAGAAATATTACTGTAACCAATGAAATTAAATCCAAACCTGATCTAAGGAGTATTGTAGTAGCTATTATGGTATAAGGGGTTCCAAAAAACGGCGTTGCGTTCGAAATAAAACTAATTATAAATATTATTAATGCCTCTCTTAGTGTTAACGTCATGTATTACCTTTAAGATATCGAACGCCTGTTAATTCTTCTTAATTCAGTCATATATTAGCTTTTCCTTATTAACAGTAAAGATAAAATAATTATAATAATAAGACCAATGAACACAGGTAAATGTGAAAAAGATAATAAATCGATAATTCCTGTACTACCAATGATCGCCTCCGAAACTCTTCCTGCGTTGAAAGAAGCAACAAAAATTATTAAAGAATAAAGTAACTTTTTTTGATTTAACATGAAGGATAGAATGAATAGAATCAAATAAGTAGCAGCGTAAAGGAAGTTTTCTATTATTATAACATACGAAGGGATTAATCCGCTAATCAGAAAATAAATGTTTACTCCTATATAGCTTAAAAAACCAATAAATAGAAGAACTTGAAGTATCCTTGTTAACATAAATTATATTACAAGATCACAATTATAAATCGACTAAATTCCAACAAGACCTTTAGCGCCTTCCACAAACAATTCAACACCGAATGCTATTATGAACAATCCAAAAAGTCTGCTTACGAATTCAATATATTCAAGCTTGATTATAGGAATTAACCAAACTAGAGCAAGCAAAACTATTGCCACAGCTACAAAAGCTATTATTAAAGATGTCAAAGTTTGGATTATTCCTATTTCTGCAACTTTTATTGTAAGATATGAAAGTGTAGCTGGTCCTGTTAGAATTGGTGTTGCAAGAACAGAGATCAAAGCTTTTGCTTCTGTAGCTGAACTTATGCTTTCACTTCGCATCATAGTCATATCTATACCAAGTATTATTATTACTATTCCTCCAGCCACTCTAAAAGAATTTAATGATATTCCAAAAATACCGAAAAGTAGTTGTCCTATGAATACGAACGAAAAAGCTATGATAAAGGCTATAATGGTAGCTCTAATTGCAATAGATCTTACGTTATAGCCTCTTTGGTATGCTAGAAACAATATTGGAATTGAAGCTAATGGATTTAATAAAAAGAAAAGTTGAATAGAAGTATCAAGTATTGCCATAATAACATTTAATTTTTATCTAATACATAAATTAACCTTCAAACCCAATTCCAGCTTCCCTCAAAAGTATCCTTAGCACAGATTTACCTAACTTTGTTCCCGTGAACTTAGCTTCGTAGTTATTCATCTCTACCCATGTTATTAGGTCATTGTAGCCAATTTTTCTTATAGCTTCATTTATCTTATCTTGATAAAGGCTTATCTCAACCATTTCTTCTTCCATAAAAGTTGCGCTCCAAAGTTCCATCATTCTTTCCAACTCGTTAATCGGATCTTTGCTATCATCAACTCTAATATCTACGTATTTTCCTATCACTAGAGGATCGAATTCCTTTTCAGATTTTTTGAATCTTTTAACTACCGTGATAGCAGCACTTTGTTTTCCTCTTTTATCTCCTCCTTTAGCATCGCCTGCCTTCAATGCTCTTAAAATTTTCTCATGTATTTTGCCCTTGTTTTCAGCTTCTTTTGCCATCGCTTCCAATACTTCTAATCCTGCTATAATATTTCCTTGGACTGAATAGTTATTTCCTACAATATGGGAAGCAAAAGGATAACATTTTCTTCCCGTAAAGGCGGCAGCATTTCCCTTTGAATCGACAACAGCTACTTGTCTGTTTTCCTTTAAAGGGTCATTCGATGTTAAAATTTCAATTACTTCACTTGCATTATGCCTTTCAAGAAGTTCCAATCCTTTTAATCCATATTCAAGGTTTGCAAGTGCCTGAGTAGCTATTGCGCCAATATTTGGCTTCAACCATGGAACAAATGCACCTACAGCTAAGAATTTGCTTGCAACTCCAATTCCCCATGCTTCCTCGTTAGGGTCGTATATAACTATGGAAAAAGTCATAATTAAATTAAGATTATTTTATAAATAAGCGTAAAAATATGATTGAACAAGTTTGTCCTAATCCGATTAAATTAGGAAAAATTGAAAATATTTATTAATTATCTTTTGAATTAGAGAGTTTTGTTCATTTTTTGTTATATTTTAATGATTCTTTTAGAGTCTTGCTATGATTTTTTGTATAATATGGATATCCGGATATCTAATTTTCTCCAGGGATATAAGCATTTTTAACGTATTAAAGAATATGGGCATAAAAGTTGGAAATCTTGTTAACAAAAAGCTTATTTACGTGGAAAAAGGCACTAAAGCAATCGATGCTATAAAGTTAATGTTTAAGAATAATATAGGTTCAGTGTTAATCTTGGATGGCACTAAGCTTTTAGGAATATTTACAGAAAGGGGCCTGCTAAAATCCGTGGCAAATGGCGAAGATCTGAATCAGCCTATCGAAAATTTAGCTACTACTAAGGATTTAATAACTATCAAATTTGAAGATTCTTTGTATAAAGCAGCTGAACTAATGGCTAAAAAATATATCAGGCATTTAATAGTGCTGGACGAAAATGATAAACCCGTTGGGGTTATATCAATAAGGGATATAATAAGCGAAAAGCATTTATTATCTGTTTTATCAAAGGTTGAAGAAGAATTTGCAGGCGGTGATTGATGTCCGTCAAATTCAGTCCAGGCCTTGAAGATACCATAATAAAACAAACTTCTTTGACCTTTATAGATGGAATAAACGGGATTCTAAGATATAGAGGATATGATATAGAAGATTTAGTAAAAAATTGTATATTCGAGGAATTGATCTACTTAATGCTTTACGGAGATCTGCCAAATAGGCAAGAATTGAACGAAATTAAAGAAAAAATTAACAAGAATTATCAGGTTCCTGAAGAAGTTATAAGGATGATATATTCTTTACCAAGGGAGGCAAATGCGGTAGGAATGATGGAATCTGCCTTTGGAATGCTAGCTTCTATCTATGATCCTAAGTGGGAAAAAACTTTAAACAGAGATGTTGCTATTTCAGTAATTGCAAAAACAGCTACAATAACTGCAAATATCTATAGGGCAAAGGAAGGACTTAAACCAAATAATCCAAAGATTAAGTCTACATATGCAGAAACCTTTCTTTCTACTGCTTTCGATAGAAATGTATCTGAAGAAGAAATCAGCTCAATGAATGCAGCCCTTATACTTTATGCTGATCATGAGGTTCCAGCGTCTACAACTGCAGGATTGGTTGCATGCTCTACTCTTTCAGATATGTATTCTAGTATTACTTCTGCATTGGCAGCACTAAAAGGTCCATTGCATGGAAGAGCTGCTGAAGATGCTTTTAATCAATTTGTAGAAATTGGTTCATTGAATAAAGTTGAGGAATGGTTTGAGGAAAAAATTATAAAAGGGAAAAACAGGCTAATGGGATTCGGTCATAGAGTGTACAAAACTTATGATCCTAGAGCTAAAATATTCAAATCATTGGCAGAATCACTTTCAAAGAAAAATGAAAAGGCCAATGAATATTTTAAAATAGCAAATAAATTAGAGGAAATAGGAATTAAACATTTTTCAGAAAAGAAAATATATCCTAACACAGATTTTTATTCAGGCATCCTTTTTTACTCAATAGGTTTTCCTGTGTATATGTTTACTGCTTTGTTTGCTTTATCAAGAGTTCTAGGCTGGTGTTCTCATTTTATAGAGTATGTCGAAGAGCAACATAGATTGATAAGACCGAGGGCAATTTATATAGGGCCTGAAAAAAGAGAGTTTAAGAAAATTGACCAAAGATAGATGTTCGATTTCAATAAACATATTAACCTTTAATTAACATTTAATTTGAGATGGTGAAACTGAATAAAACAGTATTAATTGCTATAATAGTAGTGGTTATTGTAATTTCAGGTATTCTTGCTTATTACTTTTTGATGTTTGGCACTCTGTATGTTTATATTAAGGATCAACCAGAGTTAGTAAAAATCTATCTTACTGTAAATTCCATTATGATACATAGAGTGAATGGCTCATGGATAACTATAACAAACAATACGATTACTATTCTTCTTAGTCCTAATATGACCTTGTTAGCATCGTCAAGAATTCCTGTAGGAGATTATAACGAGATATTCTTAATGGTTACAAAAGTTCTGGTAGTATTGCCTATATTAAATGTTACATAAATGAAAGCCTCGCCATTTATGGCGGGGATGAAAAAGTTTAAATAATTAAAATTTAAATTTCTCTTAGGAAATTCAGTGACGCTCCTCCTAAGCTCGATAAAGGCTTAATGGGACTTAAGGAGGAGCAATCAGTATTGCAATTATTAAATGAAGGATTCTTTATAGAATCCAGATTTTGGGTTAGCAACCCTTATGAAGGTTTCTTAAAACCAGATAAAATGGGGGAAGCTCTGATCCTCCCGACTGTCCAGCAAATGAGATATGTAGCTCCGAATCAATGCTGGAAACCAATGAGCTTCTCTAGAAGTGTAACCCTCACCCTTCTAGGGTGGGGAGGAGGTCAGAGCAAAGCTACCCAGCAATGTCTTTAAAATTCACATTATAAATGGACTAAGGATGCAATATGGTTCCACACATTCTATTTTGATAAGTTTTCCACATTTGGTTTTTAATCCAGGTGGTAATATAACGATAAGCCCATCGATAACAGCAGAGGTTATTAGTTGAGATTTATTTTTTAACGAATATTTATTAATATATGTTAAAAATAGGAACAAAGGCTCCTGAATTTGAATCAATAGCTGATAACGGAGAAAAAATAAAGCTGAGCCAATTTAAAGGCAAATACGTCGTTTTATATTTTTATCCAAAAGACGATTCTCCTGGTTGTACTGTTGAAGCTTGTTCATTTAGGGATAATTGGGATGAGTTAAAAAAATATGATGCAGTCGTAATTGGAGTAAGTTCTAACAGTATTGATTCGCATAAAAAATTTAAAGAGAAATATTCACTCCCATTTATTCTTGTTAGTGATCCTGATAAAAAAATAAGGGAACTTTACGATGCAAAAGGCCTTATTCTGCCTTCAAGAATAACCTACGTAATTGATAAAGAAGGAATAATAAGGTTTGCATACAATTCGCAAGTAAGAGCTTCAGAACATGTGAAAAAGGTTTTAGAATTTTTTGAAAATTATTTTTCGAATAAATAATGCAGTTTATTAAAAAAGTTGTTTTTCACACTTTTCCCTTTTTTCTTATTCAATAGATTGACTAATTTTGAAACATTATTTTAAAGTCGGATGGATTAATAAATTAAAAAATGAAAGTACTGTTTCTAGCCTTTTCAAGTGTTGCATCAAGAAGCAAAAGACTTTCTGAAAAATTGGGTTCAGAATTAGTTTACTATAAAGATAGATTTCCCTATGTCTTTTCTTTATTTTTCTCTTCGATAAAAATCCTTAGAATTAATCCTGATTGGTTAATCATTCAAGCTACACAAGGTTTTATAGTTTTTATTTTCTCAATTTTAAAAAAATTTTTAAAATTTAAACTTATTGCAGATTTACATACTGGATTAATAGTTAATACGGGCATAAAGTCAAAGATTCTGAATTTATCTTTTATTAATTACTTAAAATATTTTGATTTGATATTAATCCATAATGAGTTAATAAAAAAAATTATACCTGTTTCAATTAAACATAGAAGTCTATTAGTTTATGACCCTTTGTTAAATGATTGTGAAAGTCTCTATTTGAAAAAAGAAAAGCTTCTAGTGTTTACAACCGTAATGCTAAAACCGGATGAAATGTTAGATGATCTCATAGAAGCTGCCAAACATCTTAAAGATGAAGCATTATTTATTTGTACTGGTAAAAAGGTTAAATTGAAGGGAATAAAGAGCTTAGGCTATTTAAAATATAATGACTATCTTCGCATTATGAAAACTGCGGATATTGTTATTGCAATGACGAAAAGGGAATATACAAGTTTGAGCATATTATTTGAGGCAATTTCTTTAGGTAAGTGTCTAATAGTTTCTAATACGAAGGCACTTAAGGAAATATGCAGAGATAGCGTGGTTTACTTCAAAGACTACAAAGATTTGATTAACAACATTACTTTGTTAAAAGATGATAAATTAAGATTAAGTTTTGAAAATAAGGTTAAGGAGCTTAGAAAAGAGTTAGCTGAAATGGAAGAAAGGAGAATTGCGTTTCTTAAAAAACTTTTGCGTTTAGGTTAAATTTTTAGCTTTAAATGTAGGTTATTCATTTGCAAAAAATGTCTTTGAAAATGAAAATCCGAAAGCTTAGCTTTTCAGATTTATTGTTTATTTCTTTTGGCGGACAGGCCCCTTTTATTTCTTTATTAACATTTGGAACAATCATGATTATTCTAGTAGGAACAGAAGGAGCTCTTGCGATGATAATCGCAACTTTGATCGTTCTTTTCAATGGCTTAGTAATTTATTTTCTTTCAAAACGATTTAAAAGAGGTGGTGGTTATTATGTATATGCCTTCTATTCATTGACTTCAAGACTAGGTCTTAATACAGGCTGGAATTACATTCTCTATTCAATTTCTTATGGTGGGACTTTGCTTGCAGGAGGCGCATATGTGCTTTATCTGATTTTTAATAGTTTTTTTTATAGCTATCTTCCTTCGATATTTCTTCAACAATGGTTCATAGCTTTGATAATATCAATTCTAGCCTGTAGTTTAATGCTTGCAGGTATAAGAGCTTCAGCAGTATATGCAATGATAATGTCATTAGCTGAAATGTTTGCTATGATATCTTTATCAATTTTCTTTCTCTATGATTCTCATTGGAACTTTTATAACCCAATTTCCTATCAAATTTCTTCAAAGCTCTTGGCCGCAGTGATTTTCGGTCTAGGTATACCAACAGGATACGGCTCAATTGCTCCATTAACAAAAGAGGCTGAAGAAAAGGCCATAGGAAAAGCTGCGATTGCTGTACTCTTACTTGGAGGGCTTTTGGCTACATTTTTCTTTTATTCCCTCGCTGCAATGAACTTCACAGGAGATTTAGTAAAGTATTTGTTAGGCAGATTTGGGATTATTGGCTTGCTTGCAATTACTTTCATTGCAATAAATGATGGCACTCTAGGAGGAATGGCCTATTTGCTTTCCAGCTCAAGAACCATAAAAGCTATGGCTGAGGATAGATTCTTCCCTTATTTTTTAAGCAAAGAAACTAAGAATGGAAAACCTTTATTTTCAGAACTTTTTACCTCTGCTATATTTATAACGGTTCTTTCATTATCAGCGTATTTTGTTGGCATTTTTAACACTTTCATAATTTTTGGAGCTCTTGCTGGCCTAAACAACATATTCATTCATGTTTCTGCTAATGTCTCACTAATTAGAATTGCCTCAAAAAGGATTAGAAAGCACTACTATGAGATAATTATAGCGGTCATTGCTACAATAATTAGCTTTGCAACCTTCTTCTATTCTCTTCCATCTTTTAATAGGTTTATCGTATATACTTTCCTTGGTTGGATAATACTAGGTTTCCTTTATGCAGAAGGGCTTGAAATGCTAAAAGCAGGTTCTGAAGAAGAGAGATAGATTAACTTTCTAGTTCTTTAAGAATATTTTGAAGACTTTCTTTTATTCTACTGAGTTTTTGCTTAATCTTCTCTACTTCATCGCTTTGAACTTGCATAATTTCTGGTAAATTTATTTTGAATCCTTCCTTTGACAATCTTTCATAAGCTTTCAGAACCATTTCTCCAGCTTTAGTCTCTCCTTTCAGATGTCTTCTAATTGTAGCTTCAGTTACTCCTATTTCTTCTGATATTTTTGATATAGGGATTCCTGCTTTATCTCTAGCGAGTGAAGCGGATGCAACATATAAAGAGTCTATCCAAGTTAATCTTTCATGGACATTCTTTAAAGCTTCAAATGTTTCAGCTGAGTATATTAATGTTTTAATCTTAGATAAATCTACTAACCGTTTCAAATCTATAAAATAGAGAAGTTTAATAAAGCTATACTAGTTAGATAAGATTTTTTAATACAAAACTCTTCTTTTACAAGTTTTTATTATTAAAATTTTCTAAAGTAAACTATACCTCAAATAACTTCCCAAATGTATAAAGAATTAAAAACAAGGCTTCGCGTAAAAAATGAAGAAAAGATCGCTTAAGGTATTAAGAATAATCTCCAATATCATCATGCTCCAAAGGTTATAACTTATTAGGGTTATTATCAAGTAAACTTTTGACATATATCTGGTCTCCTTTTGGTCCTGAAGGTTTAAGATTTGGTTTTTTATGTAATTTGGTAATATTTTATTACTTAAGTTTTTATAACATTGTTATATAACACGTGTTATAAGGGAGAATAAAAAGGATAAGTTTAACGGCTGGGGAGTAAGAGCTGACATACTTGAAATATTTAAAAAGCAACGAAGAAAGCTTGTTGCAGGTGTTTTGGCAGGAAGTTCAATCGAGTTCTATGATTATCTCCTCACAGCTACTGTTGCTGCTTTGGTGTGACCATTTGTTTTTGCTCCTCCTGAAGCGGGGCTTTGGGGATATGTGTTATCTATGGGACTTTTTGTTGCTGGACAAGCTACTAGACCTGTTGGAGCTTTTTTATGGGGGCATCTAGGTGATAGAATTGGAAGAAGGAACACGCTTATTTATGAACTTATTGTTATGAGTAGTGCAATGCTGGGAATTGCTTTAACGCCTGGATATTCTGATATAGGACCAATATCAATATATCTTCTCTTACTCTTTCGACTTTTTCAGGGTCTTTCAATGGGCGGAGAATATGGTACTGCAGCTAGTTGGCTTGTTGAATATGCTGCAACTTTAGAGCCTAAAAGAAGAGTATTATATGGAAGCTGGATTCCAATGGCAATATACATTGGACAGATTTCAGCAGTTTTAGGATTGATAGGAGTTTCTATAGCTTTTCCTGGTAAGTTTTTGTTCACTTATGGCTGGCGTATTCTTTATATTATAGGTGCCTTCGCGGCCATTGTTGGAATTTTCATAAGAGTAAGACTCCTTGAAAGTCTATTATTTATTGAAATAATTGAGAAAAAAGCACTAGAAAATTTCCCATCAATAAGAGTCATTAAAAGTCAATGGAGAATAATCCTTCTATTAGGCTTGATATCATTTAGTTTAGTTTCTTTCTATTATACCAGTCAAAGCTTTGCCTTGGCATACATGAAAGTTTTAGGATTTAATTATATGGTGGTGATTGAAATAAATGCATTAGCGCTAGCTATAGCAATGTTGATAAACTACATAGCTGCATTACTAGGAGATAGAAAAGGCAGAAAGCCCTTGATTATCTTTGGTCTTGTTTCAGGAATAATTCTTACATATCCATATATATTATCCATTGTAAGCTTAAATGTTATTTTTGCAACAATTTTTCATATTATATATTACGCTACTGCCTGGGTAATTCCGTATGCTGTGCTTCAAACATATATAGCTGAACATTTTTCTACTAACGTGAGAGTTTCGGGAACAAACATAGCATATCAATCTGGTAATTCTGCAGGAGGTTCTCTTGCTTCACTTTTAGGAACTTAATATTGGCATTTGTTGGTGATCCTAAACTTGCGTGGTTATACATAGGAGCTCTTGGAGTTGGACTAGCAATTCCTGGTCTTTTAGCAATTTTTTTATTAGGCGATACAATGAATAAAAGTATGAGAGGATAGAAGCAGGTTTTATTTTAACAATTTTTTTATGTTTCGTATGTTGGTAAAGAGTTTCTATTAAAAGATAATTTTTTATTTATAGGAATTAGGAATTTTCTTATCACTCGGTAATGAACTGTGGTTTCGCGTTAAATTGCAAAAGATTAAGATATAAATAAAAGTTAACAATAACCATAAAGTGTTTAGGCGTTTAACATTTAAAACTAACATAATTAGAGAATATAGTTTGTATTTATTGTATGGAATTTATGGCGTTTTCGTAACATACCCATTAATTTTCTTATCAGTTTATGTTTATAAATTTGGTGGAATAATTGCTACAGCACTTATTTATGCAGCATCAGCTTTTTCTATAGGCATTGCCCCAATTTTCATAAGCCCTCTATCTGATAAGACTGGTTTTAGAATCAAATATTCAAATATTTTCATATTGCTAGGATCTTTGCTGATGTTATTATCAATTTCTTTGAAAGATTTTGTGTTACCTATTTTGATAATAGCCTCAGCTTTACTTCAAGTAGGTCAACCTTTATTTATTTCCTACGAAACAGAGAGGAATAAAAACGTAGGAAGTTCGGTAGGCAAGTTTTATATTTTCATTAACCTAGGCTATCTATTTGGAAGCTTACTCTTTGGTTTGATAATAAGCTACTTTGGTTTCGAATCAACAACGATAATTTTTAGTTTGGCAGGAATAGTAATTTCTATTGTTTTCTTAAGGGTTAAAGAGGAAAGGATCTACGTTAAAAATCCTAAAAAAATGAGTATTATCAAGGCATTATTTAGCTCAAAGCTATCAAGTTTAATCTATTCATCTATGGTGATCGTTCCTGCGCTTTTCTTTTCAATAGTTCCTGCTTACTATGTTTACTTTTTGAATGGAAATGTATTGGATTGGGGCATTGTAAATTTTACATCTACATTGACAAGCGTTATCGCATCAATATACGTGGGAAAAATCGTAGATAAAATAGGGGTTAAAAAAACTTTGCTTGTAGGAAGTATATATTATCCGATTTACTATCTTACTTTATTATTTTATCCTAATCAATTTATCTTCGCGTTTTTGTATTCATTGCCTTTCTGGCTCTTCATATGGATTCCTTTATATTCATATTCTGCTCAAATAAGTGAAGTATACGAAAGGGCGACTTTCGTTTCGAACATGAATTTTCTGATAGGGATTTTTAGAAGCTTTGGAGGAATTTTAGGAGGATTAATTGTTATGTTTTTTGATATATATACATTTTTTATACTTTCTATATTATTAAGCGTATTATTTCCTATTTTTATAAAAATTTATAATGATAAAGGAAATTAATCGGATCTTGTTATAATTCTTCTTTTTAACAGAGACATTGTCCAATCGAACATAACTCCAATTCTGTTTCTCATGGTGGATATTTTCACTAAATGAACCATTCTCCAAATAAGCCAGCCAAAAAATCCCGAAATTATTATTCCATTTGGAAATTCAACCAAGCCGCTAAATCTTCCTAATGAGAGCATTAAGCCTAAATCTTTATAGGTGAAAGGTTTGTGTTCTTTTTTTCCATTTATTTCGTCTATTAGAATTTTGCTAAGATACTTTCCTTCCTGCACAGCACTAGCTGCCAAAGCAGGGACAATCTTATTCGTTTTATAATCTACAATATAAGCACAATCTCCTATTGCGAAAACGTTGGAAAAGCCTATAAGTCTTAAGTCTTCTTTAACTATAATCTTTCCTTTTTTCTTAGGAACAAGTTCTTCAGGGAGTTTTTCTATAATTGGGTTTGGTTTTACTCCTGCCGTCCAAAAAACATTGAATGTTTCTATTCTTTCTCCGTTAGATAACAAAATTCCGTCTTTTTCTACGCTTAAAACCTTTGCATTAAGCATAATCTTTATTCCACATTTTTCAAGATCCTCCTTGCACTTTTTGGATAATTTTTCGCTCGCCATTGGAAGTAATCTATTTGTAGCTTCGAGCAAAATTACTTTTGTTTCATTAAATTCAATATTATAATATTTTTTACATATCATTTTAACATAATCTCTAATTGTTCCTGCTAGCTCGACACCTGTAGCTCCCCCTCCAACAATAACAAATGTTAACAAAGCTCTCCTTAAAGGATTTCTATTCTCTAGCAGATTAGCTTTTTCAAAAGAATCCAAAATTTTATTTCTAATTTTAACTGCATCCTGAGGAGTCTTCAATGATATTGCATACTCATTAACGCCTTTAATTCCAAAATCGTTGCTAACTGAACCTAAAGCGATAATAAGGTAATCGTATTCTATTTCTCCAACATCTGTAATAACTTTATTATTTGGCAAATCAAGATCCAATATTTCTGCTTCAATAACCTTGTAATTGTAGTCTCTATTACGAATCGGGTCTAGAATATGATATTCATTAACTAATCCTGAAGATACTTGGTATAACAAAGGCGTGAATAAATGATAGGCTCTCCTTGTTACTAAGATCGTCTCAACTGTTCCATTAATTTTGCTAGAAGCTACTTTCTTACCTAAAGACTTAACGAATGACATTCCGCCAAATCCGCTCCCTAATACTAAAATCCTTATTTTGCCAGATTCTTTCTTTAAAATATCTCTGAATGATAATTGAATCAATTCATTAAATTCATTTGAATTCTTAGTCTGCACACTCAACCACTTTATAATAACTTATTTAAATCTACTCCCTGAACTATAAATCGAATAATAAAAGCTTTCTGAATAAAGAAGGATAGAATAAATTGATAAACTTATAAGCCTGTATGGAAAAGTTTATGTGATCAAGTGTTTAAATAATCTCATAAAAAGGTAGTTGTATAAGCTTCATGTTAGTGATAAAAATTCTGCGATTATCAAATTTTTAGTGTGCTTTTATAAAAAGACTTTTGTTTCTTAACTCATCGAATATCTTAGGGAAAGTGAAAGTTATTTCTCCATCGGGCTTAATCAATTCTTTAATTTTTTAGATCAGTGTTTTATTTCCCATGGAATCAATATAGACATTATACACTTTTTCAAGTTTGAATATTTAACTTTAATCAGATTCCAACTTAATGTTTTGCTATCATATTTAGATTTTTATAAAAATAAGAGATCTTTTAAACTAGAGAGATTTTTGGTATTAAATGTAAACCAATTTATAGTTCGAAATATTTTATTTGTAATATATGATTCACGAAATTCAAATTAGGGTAAGACTTTCGGAAACAGATGCATTGGGAATAGTATATTATTCCAATTACTTTATTTATTTTGATGTAGCAAGAATTGAGCTTTTAAGAAGCGTAGGAATAGATTCTGAAATACTTGATAAAAAATGGTTTAAATTCCTTTGTTTAGAAGCTAGTTGCAAATACTTGGTTCCTCTTAGATTTGATGATCTAATCACGGTTAAAACATGGATAGAAAAAATAGGTGAGAAAAGCATTGTATATAAGCATTTGATAGTAAAAAATGGAAGCAATGTAGCTGAAGGTCATGTTGTTGACGTGCTAACAGATTTAAACGGTAAACCAGTTAAATTGCCTGATGAATGGAAAAAGAATCTTTCAAAGTATAAAATAACTTAAATTAACTATTATAGTTTCCTGCAAATTATTAAATCTACATTCAAATTTCCATGCAATATATTTCTTTCTTCGATTATCTCAAAACCAACTTTCTCAAGCAAATCTAAAGGATGAATTTTCTTTAATGCCAATGTAGTAAATATTCCTTCATTTTTAAGCACTTTATATGCTTGTTCTAGGAATCTCGCAAATAACCTTTTCACATAACTAATAGAGCCCATTCGGATTCCATAAGGAGGATTTGTCACTATTTTATCAACTTCCTTAAACTTTTCGGAAAGTTTGTAGCAATCCCAAACTTCAAAGTTTATACATTTTCCAACCCCAGCAACTTCAGCATTAAGCTTTGCTCCTTCAACAAACTTAGGATTTATATCTAGACCTACAATTTTTGCTTTGCAAGCTACATGCATTGCAGCCTCTATGGGTATCGTTCCTCCTCCAGTCATAGGATCAACTAAAAATTCATTCTCTTTAAATTTAGAAAGCCTTACCATTCCATAAGCTATCACAGGATTAAGTGCTGCAGGATGGTTGAAAACTCTGTAGCCTCTTCTATGTAAAGCTTTACTTGTCAAGGCTATACCAACTAAACATTTCTCATCGATAACATCAACCCTTATTTCTACATCAAATCCCTTCAGCTTAACCTTATTACCGTATTTATCAACAATTGCTTGGCCTGCTACCTTTTGAATATCTATTGATGTGAAATTATGTTGACCTTTTCTTTCAGAAGTAATTCTAAAAGTGTTTTCTTTTTTTAAATATTGACTGAAATCTATATCTTTAATTTTCTCATAAATTTGCTTAAGTCCTTCAGAATCTTTTTTGATGTTAAAAGATCCCAAATAAATCAGTATATGCTCTACTGATTTCATCGAAAGCAATTTTTCAATCGTAGTATCTACAATTGCAAGCAATCTTCCTTTTATTCCAAAAGGTCTAATCTCTATTTTTTCAACTTTTGCTTTTTCTGTTAGTTCAAGAGCTACTATATCTTCAAGACCAGGTGGGCATGTGAAAAGTATTTCCATTTTTAAATAGATTTAAAGCCTCCTCCTTTAGAATGGAGATGAATAATTTAAAAATTTATTTTAAAATTCTAGGAATTTCAGTTAAACCTCTCATAAGCTTGATCAATGAAATAATGTGACTTAAGGGAGAATAAATCAGTATAAAAGCATACTTTTGTGTTTAATTAGTATTCCATTTGTTATTTTGTAATTTTTAATCTATGGGTCTAAAAAATTAAATTGGGCATCTTTATGAGCCAAGATACTATCTAATAAATAGAAATGTAGCTCTGAATCAATGTTGGGATGATAAATCACTTTGAAAAATTTGCCTTTCAATGCATGAGATTTGGTAAGCTTTTATTTTAGATAAAACATAATATTATACATCCGGCAGGATCCCCCTGCAAGTGGCCTGAGGCTTCAATGAGCAGGGGACCGAAATTATTATAGTCCGTATATTATGTTTTCATCTGCTCTTTTGTATTTTATTATTTCATCATCTTTAAACCAGAATTTTATTTCTTTTTCTGCAACCTCCTTGCTGTCAGATGCATGGACTAGATTTCTAAGAGGCCTTTTCAATATATTAGCCAATTCAGGACTGTCAGTAGAGTAATCACCTCTTATAGTGCCCGGTTGAGCTTCATATGGTCTTGTTGCTCCGACAATTTTTCTAACAACTTCAATGGCTCTGTTTCCTTCGATTACCATAGCAACGCAAGGGCCGGAAGCGATGAATTCTGCGAGCCATTCTTTAATTATTTTTCCTATTTCAATAGGATCTGTTGTTCCAAAATCTTTCTTTGGATCAATACCTAGTTGCTTATAAACTGTTAAAGATTTATTTGCTACCGATGTTAGCCATTCCTCGTCTGAAGGATAAAAATTCATTGCCTGTTCCTTTGTTGGTCTTATCATTTTCAATGCAACTATTTTTAATCCTGTTCTTTCAAATCTTGATATTATCTCTCCAATAAGTCCCCTTTGTACGGCATCTGGCTTTAAAAGTACAAAGGTCCTTTCCATACTTTAATACGTTGTTATTAGCTTATAACTAATTCTAATCTATTTTAAATAAAACGAAAAATAAAATTCATAGTGAATTTTTCCTTAATCAAAGACGATTTGCTGGATCCAGTAAGAAAGATAGCTAAATCAAGATATAGGTTGCTAATATATGTGGCTGATAATGTATTGGATAAGATTTCTTTGAAAGATATAATTCTAGAGTTTAGTAATCTAAGCAAATTAGAAAGGCCTGTTTTCGTTTATAATGAAAAAGAAGATGCTTCTGTTTCAAAAATCGCTGAAGAAATAAAAGGGATAAGCTTTAACTCCTATAGTTATTCTGAAGTAGAAAAATTACTTGGATCTACTTGTGATTTACTTATTCTTGATATAACGAAGCAGATGAGACCAAACGATATAGGCATTCTGATAGAACTTGTTAGAGGAGGAGGTATAATATTGATTGTTGGCCCTTCTTATAAAAATGTTGATTCTTGGAATACAAAATTTCATGAATCAATAATGACAGAAAAGAAAGAAACAATTCAAAAATTGTTTGAGAAAAGAATGTTTGCTAAGACTTTCAATCGTAACAACTTAATCTATATTGATGAAGAATATTTCATAAAAGGCAACATAGTTTTTGAGAGCCAAGAAAGGCAAATCACAGAAAATTTTGGAGAAGTTTTACCTAAGCTAATTTATCAACAATGTCTTACAAACGATCAAATAAGGATTTTAAAAGTATTCGAATGGTTCAACACAAAACAATTTGCATCAGTTATAATAAAATCCAATAGGGGTAGAGGCAAATCTGCAATTCTAGGGTTGGGTGCTGCAGGAATGCTGGCAGTTAACGAAAGAATTAATAAAATAATAGTCACTGCGCCTTCCCTCGAAAACATACAAACTTTTTTCCAATTTTTAATTAGAGGCTTAGAACTGTTAAACATAAAGCATAGGAAGATTTTAGTTGAAAGCGGATTGATAAAAAGTGTAAGCACAGGTAATTGTAATATTGTGTTTAAAAACGCCAAATCTTTGATAACCTCAAGAATAGATGCTGATATTTGGATCGTAGACGAAGCTGCAAGTATTCCAATACCTTTTCTTATTTTTCTTAGTAAAATATATAAGAAATGCATATTCTCATCAACAATCCATGGCTATGAAGGTACAGGAAGGAGCTTTTCAGTACGTTTTTCGAATAGGCTTAAGAACTACTTCGGTAAGATGCTTATCGAGATTGAAATGAAAGAGCCAATAAGATATGCTACAAATGATCCAATAGAAGAATGGCTATATGACATCCTTCTACTTGATGCTGAACCTGAAGCTATAGAAAATCCGCAGGATGTTTCCACAGAAAAATGTACTTATGAAAAGATAGAAAAAGAAAGTTTATTTTTAAAAGAAGAATCAAAATTGAGGCAGATAATTGGCTTATACGTCCTTACTCATTATAGAAACAGACCAGATGATATAGCATTACTTGCCGATTCTCCAAAGCATTATATAAGAGCTGCTTTTTACGAAGATAAAGCGGTAGGTGCGCTTCATATGTGTTATGAAGGAGGTCTTAAAGAGGAAAACATTGATGAACTTGAAAACATTGAAAAAGTTAGAGGAAATTTGATTCCGAGTGTTGTAGTAAGGTATTATCCTAATTTGAAAAGATTCGCTAAATTAAAAGGAACAAGAATTTTTAGAATTGCAGTTCATCCAAAACTATGGCGAAAAGGAATAGGTTCTTGGCTTCTTAAAAACATTGAAGAAGAATCGAAAAGCTTGGATTGGATAGGTAGTAGCTTTGGTGCAACAGGGGATCTTTTGAGATTCTGGTTAATTAAAAATAATTATGTACCAATTTTCATAGGACCGAGAAGGAATCCGGTTTCAGGAGAATATAGCGTAGCTGTGATAAAGTCTTATAGCTATAAAGCAGAGGAGTATTTAGAAGAACTCAATCGAGAATTTAGAATTAGGTTTATTGAAAGCTTACATGATAGCTACTATGATATACCAAGTGAAATAGCTTGGCTTTTATTGTATAAAACTTTTGGAAAGCATAAGGCTGAACCAAAGTTTACAGGTTCACAAAAATTAAGAGTTGAAAGTTATCTAAAAGATCTGTTACTTTATGAGTCAGCTGTCGATGCTATAAAAGCTTTAGTTAAAGCTCATTTTTTAACAACTTTGGAAGAAAGAACTAAATTGACTGAGAAAGAAGAAAGGTTGATGATAATGAAGGTGCTTCAAGGGAGGCCTTGGGAAAACGTTTCTAAAATTCTTAAAATTAAAATTAAAGATGCAATTCAGCTTACGAAAAATACTACAAGAAAGCTTTATGAATTCTATTCTTAATCAGGGTTGAATAGAATCTCATTAATTTTTATCATTTCTTTTGTATAATTGATATCTTTACTAAGCTCCTTGTATTCCAATTTATCTAGAATTTCTTCTATTTCGTTTTTATTTACTAAACTAAGTTGAGGAAAAACGTTTCTTATAAGCATTCCAAATCCCCAAATTCCTCCAGTAATTTTTATTGCGATTTCTTTAAACTTATCTAGATTTTGCATGAAAATTGAATAATATTCCTTCCTTATGAATGAATTGTAGGCAAACCAGCTAATAAGAGTGAATAAATGCTGATATTTTATACTATTCATGGATTTAAGGAATCTCTCCAAAACCAATGGATCTCTTACGGCTGAGATTCCATTGAGAAATCTCTCTTTATCTTCATCGAAAGTGTATTCGGAATATTTTTTAAACAATGTTTCAAAATCAGAGGTTTTTGCAGCATAAGCTACCACTGCAACATCCTTAATATCCGAGCTTAGGTTTTCATAATTATAAAATAGTTTATAATAATTAGTTGCAAAATCTTCATTAATAAAACACATTCTGGTGATTAGCTTGTGATAAAGAGATTTACCCTCCTCATTTTCTTCTTTTTCCCAGATTTTTATCTGTTCATAAATATAATTTTCAAACAAATTCTTATATTTACTCGGATTTATTTTAGATAAATTACTTAGTATAGATGAAATAACTTCAGAAGTTGTAATTCCTTTATATTTCTCTCTTTCTTTAACTAAATTAACAAATCCATTAAAGCTAATTTTTTTAGCGATGAAGAAATTATAATAATCGTCAATTAAACCTGCATTTTCAATATCATTTAAATTTTTGACCAAACTGAGATCATTATAAAATACTCTATAGAAGCCTGTCCTGTTTACATTTGCCTTTATTTTTACAATATTTTCATTCAAAATTATTTGATCGGACTTTTTATCAATTATTTTATTTATAGTTTTTCCATTTACTTCAAGGGTAAGAGGAACTTTATAAAGAATTTCTTCAACGTTTTTAAGAAGTGAAAATCTTTCCTGTTCAATCAATATTTTGTCTCTATCTACATCTATGATTATCAGTGGGTATCCTGGCTTCGAAATCCAATCTTCTAAAAATGTAGATTTTATGGACTCAAAAAAATCGTATGCAGTTGCATTTGAATACTTAAACTTATTCAAATAGGATATTATTCCCTTTCTAAATTCTTCTTCTCCCAAGTAAGATTCAACCATTCGTAGTATGCCTGCCCCTTTTTCGTAGCTTATCTCATCAAAAGCTTCGTTTATATCTACAGGAGTTTTAATTTCCGCTTTTATCTTATGGGTTGAAGATAGAGAATCTATGAATAAAGCTCTTGAAACGCTTCTTACAAAATCTCCTAAGATATTGTATTGTGGATAAATTTTTTCAGCACATTTAAATTCTAAGAATGTAGCAAAACTTTCATTCAACCAAAGATCATCCCACCATTTTAAAGTAACCAAATTCCCAAACCATTGATGCGCGATTTCATGCGAAACTGCTGTAATAACTCTCTTTTTATTTTCCAAGCTTGAATTTTCATCAATTAATAACGAAGATTCCCTGAAGGTTATTGCGCCCCAATTTTCCATAGCGCCAAAGAGAAAATCAGGTATTGCGATTAAGTGTAATTTTGGAAGCTCGTAGGGTATTTCAAAGTAATTTTCATAAAATTTCAAACACTTTAAAGCGAGATCCAAAGCAAATTTTCCTCTTGAACTTTTACCTTCTAAAGTTGAAATAATAACGTTTTCCTTTTTTAGCTCTTCAAATTTTCCTATCCCTACATATAATAAATATGTTGACATGGGAGGGGTTTGTTTAAATTCATAAATTACTTTGCCATTTTTTTCTTTGACACTTTCAATTGGCATGTTCGAAATAACGTCTAATCCTTTTTTTACACAAATAGCTAACTTGAAAACCGCTTTATATGCAGGATTGTCTATGCATGGAAAAAGTTTACTAGCAAAGTTTGGCTCAAACTGTGTAGTGATAATTTCCTTTGCCTTATACACTCCAACTAATGACTCTTTGCTTACTTTTCCTTCAAAGGTTATCCATATTTCTCCCGAATATTTTCCTGTGTATATGACTAGCTTTTCCTCAATTAAATCGAACTTAATATTGATTCCTTTTTCATTTTTTACATTTTTTACCTTTACGTTACAATCAAATTTAATATCTTCATCTGTCTCTATGAAAACTTTCTCGATTCCTGTAAAGTATTCATCTTCAAACTCGAGATAAATATCGTAATACTTAACTTTCATGAATGAAGATATTATGTTATTCAAATTTTTAAACATGAGCTAAATTAATATTTTAAATTGAGAATATACAAAAAGAACAAAGGAATACTGCTAATAGAAAACAATCTTAGAATTTCTCTAGATACCGATGATTATGATTCACATCTTAGTTTCATATCCCATGCTCATGCTGATCATTTACCGAAAAAAGTCAACAGATTATATGCTTCCAGGGAAACAATTGCGTTATCAAAGTTTAGAGGATTAAAGTATGATTCTATAATCGAGGAAGATAGAAATTTAGCGATGTTTGATTCAGGCCATATTCTAGGTTCAAAATCTCTATTGGTCAACGATAAGATTCTTTATACAGGAGATATATGTGTAAGAGAAAGAGGTTACCTAAAAGGTGCGGAAGCTGTAAACTGTAAAGTCTTGATAATTGAATCTACTTACGGTATCAGTTACTTTAAATTTCCTCCTCTGGAAGAAATACTTTCTGAAACAAAAAGATTAATAGAGAAAAATTTGGCTTCTGGAAGACATATTGCTCTTTGTGGCTATGAGTTGGGAAAAGCTCAATTACTAACTTATCTTTTTAACAATTATAAGCCACTTATTATACACGATATCATATTTGAAATAAACAGAATTTATCGAAAATTGGGCATAGATTTAAAAGATAAAGATTCAATTAGACTTTCAGAAGCAGAAACGAATGGTTTCCTTAAAAAAGACCCACATGTTATAATACTTCCGATGAATCCAAAATATTCAAGAGAAATAAAGAACAAGTATAAAACGGTAAGTATAGCTTTCACGGGATGGTCTCTTATAAGAAAAGAAACGAACGAATATGACTTTATGTTTCCTTTAAGCGATCATTCTGATTTCTATGAACTTGTTGATTATGTAAAGAAATGTAATCCTGAATTGGTTGCAACCTTTCACGGGTATTCAAGAGAATTTGCTAAGTATCTCAAAAATCTAGGTTTTAAAGCATTCGAACTTAATGAAAATGAAAAGCTAGATAGCTTCTCTTAGAAATAAAATGATTAGATATTTTGAGCTATTCCTCCAAGAATGTTTTTACCTAGCTCCAGAGTTTGGAAGTGTAATAATGTAGCTCTTGCATCTCTATAGTATCTTTCTAAGGGAAGCAATTTGCTGTATCCATGTGCGCCTGTTAATCTCATTGATTTATCTATAATAATTAAAGCATTCTCAGTTACGAAATTCTTCACTTTAAGAAGATCAGGATAGGAGTCTCTTTTTAAAGCATCTATTCCAAACTCTATCATATGCTTAATAGCTTCAAGGGCTGTTGCCATTTCAGAGAAAACAGCTCTTACTCCTTCTCTTTGTCCTAAAGCTTGTCCAGCAATTATTCTCTGCTTTAAATGGTTTTTACAGGTTTCGTATGCTGCCTCGGCTAAGGCAAAGGCTATTGTCGAAGCTCCAAGCATTCCAACATGGCCTCCTGAATTTATAGCTTTAATACCGTCTTGTAGTATGTTTTCTTCAGGAACTTTACAGTCGTTCAATATTATTTCGCCCCATCCTATACCTCTCATACCCATGGAATCATACCTTTGACCAATTTCAAATCCAGACTTGCCTTTTTCTACGATAAATCCTGAAAGATTTTTTGGGAACTGTTCTTTTAATTCTAAGTTCTTTGCTATAATTATAAAAATATCAGCTCCGTGAGCTGCAGTGATGAAATTCTTTGATCCATTAAGAATATAGTAATTTCCAACCTTTTTTGCAGTTGTTTCAATTCCTGTTAAACCTGCGCCTGTTGTATTTTCTGTTTGTGCTAGGTTTATAATTTTTCCATTTGATATCTTTGGTAGGTAGTTTTCTTTTTGTTTTTCATTTGCGGTTGAAACAAAACTATGGGTAGCTGCACAATGTGTTACATAGATCCAAGCAGTTGAAGCACATGCTTTCGCAATTTCTTTAACTATGCTGACAAATAATTTATGACTAAGTTCCAATCCGTAAGGCTTTGGTATAAAAGCTCCCATGTATCCTTGTGAAGCAAGCAAATCAAAATTTTCTCTGGGAAATCTTCCTTCGCTATCCACCTTTGTTGCATTCTCAGATATTTTCTTACATACTTCTTTAATATTCTGTAAAATTATTGATTCCTCCAAGCTCATCAAAAAATTATTCTGTTAATAACTAATAATTATTAATTACATAAATGAAAGCCTTCCCTTTAGGGCTGGAATGAATAGATTTAAATATCTTAAAGTTAAAAGTACTTTCGCTGTAAATTATTTGGCCGCTTTCTTACTGACTAACTTACTCTTAGATAAGTTATTAGCAAGAAACCTTCAAGGATAATAAATGTAGCTTCGGATGCAATATCATTGTAAAAGGAATAGATTTTGAAAGCGTATTTTGCAAAGGAAAATACAATGGAATAAAAGCTTATGCACAATCTAAATTAGCTTTGATAATTTTCACTTATGAACTAGTGAGAAG
>Ga0208549_100006_pt1 | contig 160107 bp, 159 predicted proteins | sample BED_host_MetaG_FD_187135 | JGI IMG/M metagenome (GOLD analysis project Ga0208549, IMG submission 187135) | Hot spring microbial mat communities from Yellowstone National Park, Wyoming, USA - BED_host_MetaG (SPAdes) (version 2) | ecosystem: Environmental > Aquatic > Thermal springs > Hot... | reverse complement strand
GTTTTTTGATAGCCGTAATATACAAAGTTGGGATTACCTTGTAGCTCGAGAAAACTCACTAAAGAAGAATTGAGAGCTAACATGTTTTTTATGAGTGAGTTAAAAGTGTTAATAGCGAGAGTGACATTCTGATTTTTGGACGCGATGCCTAATGCAGTAAGTAGGGATTCTGTATAAACTTCCGCTTGTGTAGCTTCGCTCTGTGCCAAATAGGGTGTTAATGTAAAGGCCACCGTTGTATAAATAAGCGAAACAATTATGAGTGCCATAAAAATGATCGCTTGTGCTTTACGAATACGAGAAGTACGCATAAAATGCTTTCACCGTCCCGTTTTGCAACAAAACGTAAAATATCGCTTGTGCAAAAGAGCCGCTTTTGAGTTGACCCCGCTCAATTTTGAAAAACGGAATAAGTTTACCGTTATCGTATTGGTAAACCAAAAGAGCCCATGCATGCCCATGAACATACTGATTAACCAAATTTGAAAGATTTTGGGGTTGGTGAATATAATGAGCCAAGGTTCCGCTGTATACCAAGTTATTAAGCAACACTTGCGCGTTTTGTGAATGCTGAGTTGGTTGATATTCAACATACAAAGGTGTGCTTAACGAAAATGCTAATATTGCAGCCGCAAGCAGCGCCTCAAATGTTCTTGCTTGCGCGTTGCTATTCAGCGTAACACACCTCTACATCAAGTAGTGAACCGTTATCAAGCACAACAAAGGTGTAAGCACAACCTGTAGACGTTTTTTGTATGAACCAATTCACTGTAAAATTGGCTTTCCAAAGAGTTTTGTTACCCAAATAGTCAGCCAAACTCGTCGAAAAGGCTACAGGATTGGTGGTTTTCGGTTCAAGAGTCAAATTAAAATGCGGCAGAGCGATAAGCGTCCCAGAAACAAAGTTCAAAGGTTGAACATCATAACTTCTGTTTGCGAAAACAAGCCATAGCGCCTCACTACTACCGAGTTTTAGCACAAGCTGATTCAAAATTTGTTTGGCGTACACTTGTTCTTCTTTCAAAATAATTACGCTTGATTGATACTCTCCTAGCGAAATCATCACAAGACTAACTGTAGTTGAGGCAAAAAGGGCAAACAAAGCAGTCGCAACAAGAGCATCGAAGGCATCGTCCATTATAGCCATCCACCTATATTCAGTAAAAACAGAGCGAGTAGTGTTGTGATTATTGCATCAACAAAACCGAACAAAAGTGAACCCTTTACCGCTTTTCCAGCAAGAATGCCAAGCAAATAAGAATTGACCACCACCGCCACGTAAACCACGCCTTTAAGGCTGGGCGAGGGGTGTAAGAGAGCGATGGCCGATAAACTCAAACCCGCACTCATTTTTCTGGCTAGCTCGCTTATCGTTCGAATTACGATTACTGACGAAGTGGTTAAGATAACTACGCTACCGTAAACCATCATTCTAAACAAATTTGCTTTTGAATTATACGTCGAATGCGCGTTAGTTATCACATTCATCGTCTCTGCGACGATATCTAGTTGTTCTGGTTGCGCACCAAGCTTTTCTGCCTGTTTAAGAAGCGCCACATAAGCTTTAGTAAGGTACGGTTTATCCTCAACGTTGTAGAGGTTCATAAGAATTTTTTTGGGATACTTTTTTGTAAGTCTTCCAATCGATTGAGAAGGTGGATATCCTTTTTTCGCTTCTTCGGCCAAGTCTCGTGCAATTGATGGCATAAGTTTTATCGATTGAGAGTGTTCACTTGAATGTTTGGAATAGAACAGTGAAAATGGAATGGAGCACAACAAAAGCGATACGCCGATTGCGAGATGGAGCGGAAGCTTTAACCAGCTAAAAAACACAACGAAACACAAAACCAAGAGAAGCGCTAGAATAGTTAAAAGAAAGCGCGAAGGCTTCTTTGGTTCTGGCTTAAGTCCGAGTGGATATGCTTGTTCAATCAGCAAATTGGCACCAAAGGCAGCTGGTAAAGACAGTAGAGATGTAAGGTATAACAACTGGGTATTTCCAGTTATCAACGAAAATACCATCATTGTCAGGGGAACAATCGCAAAGCTCACGAGAATAAGCGATGACGCAACGCCAAATTTTTCTTGTGAAAGTTCCACTTTATGGGAAAGCGTTGAAAGCTCAGTTTTTGACAAATCTCTAAGAGAATAGTAAGGATCGCCGACTCCTCTTTCTGAAGCGGAAATGCTTTTTAAAAATTCCTGAAAACGTGCAGATGGATGAATCTCCGAAATGAGCGCTGCTGCACGCGAAAGCGTCACGTGTTCGGTTTTCGCTTTTTTAAGAATCGTAAAGTACTCTTTCTTAGTTTGAGAAAACGCGTGCAACTCAATTAGATTTTTTAAGACCGAAAATGGAGGAACGTGGTTCGCACCCATCGCAAGAACCGTAGACACAAAGGGCAATTCTTTTTCAACAAGCGTTTCACGCCTGTTACGTTGTAGTAATAGTTCAAACATCAAAGAAAAGAATCCAATTAAACCGCCTACTGGTATTATCGAAATTGAAACGAAAATGTGTGTCATTTTGTAAAGAATGAAACCGATTATTGTCGAAATCGCAAGAGAAAAACAAACTCTTTTCCTGATAATCCTTTTGATTTTTGCGCGAGAAAGTTCTGCGTTGGCTTCCTCAAGCAATTTATTGCTGATCATTTAATGTTCGCCTCTATCTTGTTTATCACAGAGCATGTTGGGCATTCGCCTTGATTAAGCGGCGCGCCACAAGAAGGGCACACAGGTCTTATGCTCCTTATAATTTCTTCAGGTTTTTGTCTTAACTCAGGTTTTTGCTGATAAATCCAGCTAATTTTCGAAACAAACTCATGGCTAAGCAGCTCAGAGTCCACGTGTGCCTCAACATATAACGTTTCTAGCAAGTTAGTTCGACATCTGATTTCACTAAGTAGCTCTTGGCGTGTATAGATACCTTGTTCAATTAGCTGTTTAGCTGTGGGAAGGTCTACTAGCTCTTCTTGGCGTATTGAGCTAACCGAAGTGCGATTAAAGCTGTACACCTTTTTGAAAACCGACCCTTTTTTTGGCAAAAACTCGTGGTCAAGAACGGTGGCTATATACCTTTTACCGCCACTCGCTCTTAGCTCCACTATACCATGCAAAGCGGTAAGAGCTTGCGGTTCAACAAGAATCGGCTGCGACGTCAACCTTTGAATCGCAAGCTGTGGTGTTTCGCTGTGAATAGAAGTTATACCTCCGTGTCCTGTCAACACGCTTTGGGCCCAAGTTCTTCCTTCTTCTCCTCGAATTTCTCCAACGATTATATAATCAGCCGACATTCTCAACGCGTGTTTTACGAGTTGATCAAGAGTTATTTCGGCATACCTGTTTTGGGTGTAAGAGGGTCTAGCGATTAGAGGAGTCCAGTGACTGTGGCTAAGTTTTAGCTCACCCGCATCCTCAATCGTTACGACCCTCGCGTTACTCGGAATAAAAGACGTTAGCGCGTTAATTAAGCTAGTTTTTCCAACACCACTCGTTCCTGTAACAAGAAGCGCCTTTTTGTTTTCGATCAAAAGCCATAGCCAAGCGAGCACGTCTGGCGTAGCCGAAGCATTTAAAAGGATTTTTGTAATACTCCATGGGCTTTTTGGAAACTTTCTAATTGCGATAGAAGTTCCCTTGTGGCTCACTTCTGTACCGTAGTTCAGAGTCAATCTATTTCCGTCGGGTAATCTTGTGCTAAGCAGAGGATTATACGTGCTCACGGATTTTTCAGCCTTTGAGGCAAGACGTTCGGCTAGCTCATCCAAACGTTCTTTGTCTAACACGATATTGGTCTGAAGGTTTCCAAGCTTGTGTTTTACAGAAACACTAGTACCTGGTGATGCTATAACTATATCTTCAACTTCTTCATCGTCAATTAAGGGTTGCAAAACCGAATACCCAATTAACTCTCTTTCTATGTAATAAAGGAGAACTTGATCATTAATTCCATGCGTCTTTAAAGAATCGATTATTTGCTCGTTTGAAACAAAAAGTGAACCTGGAAGCCACTTTAGTTCGTCCTCAATTATTCTTTTGTACTCGATAATTGTATTTTGTTCAAGGGGAGGATCTTCGACGTAATAGAAGGGCGGTTCAACATACACTGTGGCCAAACCGACCTTTTTTGTGACTTTAGTAGGAGTAAAGCCTTTTGGCAAGGTGGTTCTCAAAAATGGTTCGACAAAGTTCACTTTTTCTGCGCGCTTTTTATCAAAAAATTTTAGTAGTTTTGTGTATTTCATGAACATTTCTGATCAGCTTTCCACGATAGCGATTGTGGAAAGTGAGGTTTGACCCGCGCTCACAACCACGCTCACCTGTGATCCCACGTTTAATCTTAAGTTACTCAAAAGGAGAACTAAGGTTTCAGCACTGCCTGCTGGTATCAAAACAAAGCCATTTTTCGGTGTGAACACTTGATTATTTACATAGATTGTTGTTATGTTTGCAGTAACAGCTCCTGTGTTTTTGATCGTTATATAAAGTGTTGGATTATTACTAGAAGCGCCTTGAATCACCGGTGTGCCCACAACTGTTAATATCGGTGTGTTTACAGCCCTTCCAAAAACACCGAATGCCCAGCCTGCGTAAACCGCTACGATCGAAAGGGCCACGACAACAAGAATGATTGCTTCTAAACTTTGTGAAACGCCTTTTTTCGCATGTTTAGCCATTTTGCATCAAGATTACTTTCTTTTGCGCTTATTACCCTAATTTCAGCCGTTGTTGACTTATTGTGTACAGCAAATGTTCGAAATCGAGCACACATTTAAAGTTTTATGATTGGCGTGACACGATCTACGGAAATTTCAAGCTGGTGAAATAATCACTTCACACTGTTTTTGGCAACCTAAAAGCATCAACACCCAAGTTTGAGAAGTGCCCGTTGTAACAATTGTTTTAAAGGGTAAAGCTAAACTCACATTATCTCCAAGATATTCTACACTAATTTCGTTTGCTTTACCCGTTATAGCGATTGGAACGTTGAACAAAATAGTGATTTTTGGTAGCTCGCTATACGGATAGAGACTTGTGACATAATAAGTCAACGTTTCACCATTCGAAAAGTTTGATGTATATTGCGCTATAACTTTTGAATCATATATTATTTGAAGCGTCGCTGTGACATTTCCGAAACGTGACAAATCGAATTGCGCATCAGGTCCATTTTTTGGACCTAGTTTAAAATTTGATGAAACAAGTTGCACTTGCAAATTCGTTGGAAGAAGCACTGTAAAATTCGCAAGCGAAGTTATCACTTTAACACTCATACCAAAGGAAAAATAGCAGAAATTAGCACAGTCAGAGGGAGGGATTTGTGCGTCTAAAGCAAACGTTTCATCGCCAGTTAAAGCAACACTAGCTTGTCCTGAATCTGAAACAGGTTCTGCAAAAAGCTCGTTACTATAATAAAACTCGTAAAAAACGGCATTTGTCCAAGCATTATCACCCTTTCCCACCAAATTTCCCTTTCCCACTTCTGCGCCAAAAATTAAATTGTACAACCCGTACCCGTAAAACCACCAAGAAAATTTCAGGAGAAAGGAAGCCGTTCCTTTTGGAACGTAGAACTCCATTACATAATCCCATGCAGGTGTATTTGGTGTAAAAGAACGCCAAGCAGATGTGCCATTCGAATCAAGACTACATGGAGAGAAAGCGCTTGGCCATAAGTTTCCGCACACCCAGTTTGGCTCAAATGAACCGCTATCTTTTGTCAAAACAAAGGAAGATTGATTTCCGTTTTCTGAAATTAAACTCAATGCATCAGCGTATATTTCTTGAGCTGCATCAAATGTTACTTTTGCTTTTGAATAATTTGAATATTGTGAAAAAACATTAAAAGAATAAATTATGCTAGGCAAAGAAAGAGCAAACATCGTTATCATAACAGCCAAGATGATTGTCTGAGAAAGCGCTTTTTCCATATCGACTCACCTAAGCCCTGAAAATTGAATGGTGCGTCTTAAATGATCTAACGCTTTTTTGACCATGCGGATAATATTTCTGACAAGAAAAAACAGCATGGCTTCATACTGCTTCTTATTGTCATAGTAATTAATTGCGCAATTAAAAATTTTAAAAGCGCCTTCGTATTTAGTTTGAAAAGCTATCGATAAGTAAACAAGACAAATATTGTTAAATAACCTTGAGAGTTTCCAAACAGCCAATTCATTTGAATGACAAACGTCTTTTAAAATGATTATCAAACACACAATAAAAAATGCTTTAAAAATAATAAATTTAAACGAGTGCTATTGTTTTACTTGTAACTCCACCACTTTGTGATCTTGCTTTTGACCAGTTAGAGCTCCTACAGCGCAGTTCGCTACAGCCTTTTGTCCTCTTCTTAACGTACCTCTGTAAAGTCCTTGTTCAAGCGTTTTCCCAGTTTTCTTTTCCCATTCTTCGACTGGTATTCCGAACTTAGCTTGAACAGCGTCTCTGTACCACTCTGGTAAAACGTTAAACGCGCAGAAAGGTATAATCCTGTTATCAGGTGTAAGGTAGTGTATGTCACATCTTCTAAGTCTTTCCTCGTCATGGTTGTACTTGTCTTGGAAGTGCATTAGTCCTATGAAAAGTGTTCTTTTGTGTAATTCTCCAAGAGCGCTATAATTGTGACGCACCAAGGCGTTGTAGAGCAATTTTGCAAAGTTTATTCCTTCTGGCTGATTTTCTCTATCGATAAATGAAGGTAATTTTGCCAAAACTTTGGCTGCTATTACATACTTGTTTGCACCCATTTCAAGCTCCTCTGTTTTTTCTTTTAAGTATTCGAGTAGACCTTCAACATCGACAAATTTTGTGATGGGCACTAGTTTTTCCCCGTCTTTAAAAACATATGTACCAGCTCCACAAGCAAAGTGAATTGAAAGCTCGTATTGCGGTTTTCTTGTAAGCGCTTCAACAAAGTGCGTAATAGGAGCGCAACTAGGTACTGGGAAGAAGGAATCTGCCGTTATTTCGCCATCGGTTTGTTCTTCTATTCTCTTGATGCAATCAGGAATGGTGATTCTATACTTTTCTCTTTCACTTTTTGTCATCCTCCCAGTAAGTGACACTGGTTGGAAGTTAACAGCCCTTATAATATCCATGTTCTTTTGTGCAAATCTAATTATCGCTCCAAGCTCATGGTCATTTACGGATTTAATAACAGTTGGAACTAGAACTATACCAAGCCCAGCTTTTCTGCAAGCCTCAATTGTGTACGGAGCTTCCCAATGATTTTTCGGATTGGTTTTTGGTGTAACACCATCGAAACTCATGTAAAGGGTGTTTACGCCCGCTTCTCTGTAAATCTTTGCAAGCTCTGGGTGTAAAGCTATGTTAATTCCATTAGTGTTGAGCTGTATATGGTCAACTCCCGCTGATTTAATTATTCTAATAATTTCAGGAAGGTCTTCCCTTAGAGTAGGCTCTCCACCTGTAATTTGGACCGCGTTACCAGGTACGGGTCTTTCTGCCCGCAAATTTTCGGCCATTTCTTTTATTTCTTCTAATGTAGGTTCATATACATAAGCTCCTTCGACTCCTTTTTTCACGTAGAAGAAACAGTACCAGCATGTCAAATCGCACCTGTTGGTGACCACTATATTAGCAAGCCCCGTATGACTTAAGTGACTTTCACACAAACCGCAGTTATTAGGACAGTCGCAACTGATTTTGCGCACGTTTGGATGTTCAGTGCCTTTGCCGTTGTGCAAATACCTGCTAAATTTGACATACATTTCATAAGAACCGAAGTACAATTCTTCGGTTTTGCCGTGCTCTGGGCAAACCTTCTCCATGTACACTTTGCCATCTTTTTCATAAACTGTAGCTGGTAAAATCAAGTTGCATTCAGGACAAATACTCCTCGTCTCTGTTATAACGTGTTTAGTTAGATCGCTTTCTTGAATGATGTCCACTGCCATTTTTGTTCTGGATAAAATAAGTTCCCCTTTATTTAAGTAATTTCCTACAATTTACCGTTGGAAGTGTTTTTATGCGAGAAGCCTTACATAATTAATATTAAAAAATGCCAAACTCTTAATTTGTTTGGATTTATAGAACAACGTCAAGACTAGGATTGTCGAGCAAAACTTTACCATTCTTTTCTAGATGAAATTTAATGGAACGAATCACACATCCTGCGTTTTTTGCTTGAATCAACGCCTTTTTTATACGTGGATCCGCTTGCGAATTTGGTTTAAAAGCTTTTGCGAGTGGATGGGCAGCGATAAACACGATGAAACAAGCCATTCCTTTTTTTCTTGCATATGTAAGTGTGCGCAAATGCTTTAAACCCCTGTCTGTTGGACAATCTGGGTACATGGAATAGTAACCGTCAAAATCTACCGCTGACTTTATTTCGAGCAAAGCCGAATCGCCTGTTTGTTTAACAAGAACATAGTCAATTCTGCTATCCAAAAAGGTTTTTTCTTTTTCTTTAATTTTCCATCCAATAAGCCATGGTATCAAGTTGTTTTCTATAGCGTGTTCAAAAGCTAGACATTGAATCTTTGTGTCAATTAAAGCGTACGACTCATTGACTTTTACACCAATTAAAAGAAAATTCGTCTTGCCTTTTGACTTTGGTATACACAACGCATATTTTCCCCGTTCTACTAAACCATTAAGTCGACCAGTATTCCTAAGATGAGCCATTTCTGTTCTATCTACAAGTTTTATCTTAACGACAAATCTGTTAATACGTTCCATAATTTCACAAGGTATCAAATCTTTTAGTTCCAAAACGCTTTTTGACAACTAAAAGCGCCTTTTAAAATGGAGCCACCGGGACTTGAACCCGGAGCCTCCCCCACGCCAAGGGGGCGCTCTGCCATTGAGCTATGGCCCCTTACCTTTATTCTCGTAAACACAAATTTAAGCTTACGCTCGATAATTTTTATGGCGTGAGCCTTTCAGGCGTGCGCGGCAAAAGCACTGCTTCTCTTATGTTTTTAAGGTCAAGCATTTGCATCACAATTCTTTCCAAACCAAGCGCCCCTCCACCGTGCGGAGGAACCCCGAAGCGGAAGAAATCCAAATAGAACTTGAAATCTTCAGGGTTAAGACCCTTTTCTTTTATTTGCGAACGTAAAATTTCATATCTGTGCTCTCTTTGCGCCAGTGTGCAAATTTCCATACCTTTATAAATTAAATCCGCTCGGTTGGTATAGTTTGGATCGTCGCTTTTACGCATATGATAAAATTGGGCCACACTCCATGGAAACTCAGTTAAGAACACAAATTCGTGTCCGAACCTTTCTAATATTGCTTTTCCAAGTTCCCTTTCGCCTGTAGCATCCAAATCCTTTCCTCTTTCCACGTGTAACCCACGCTGCTCAAGAATTTCATATGCTTCTTTCATTGTCACGCGTGGAAATGGTCTAGATGGAACTCTTATTTCTTTTTCTAAAATGTTTAGCTCTTCAGCAGCTTCTTTAGAAATTCTTTGTAAAACATAAGTCATGAGTTCTTCGATAACATTCATGACATCTTGATGATCATTTATATAACCCATCTCTAAGTCAATACTAATATACTCGCAGATGTGACGAGGAGTGTGGTGAGGCTCAGCTCTAAAAACTGGTCCTATCTCCCAGACTTTTTCGAAACCTGCTGCTATCATCATTTGTTTATAGAATTGTGGGCTTTGTGCTAAATAAGCGGGCTTTTTAAAATAAATAATCGGAAACACATTTGCCCCGCCTTCAGTTGCTTGTGAAACGATTTTGCTTGTGTGAATCTCATAAAAACCCTTTTCGTCAAAAAAATCGCGTACTGCCCTTCCAACTTTGCTTTGTATTTTAAAAATAGCTGCCGTTTCTGGTCTACGAAGATCTAAAAAGCGCCAATCAAGTCTTAAATCAAGATTAGTTTCGGTTTTGCCCGACACATCGATTGGTAGTGGTGTTTCGGCTTTTGAAATTACCTCGATAGAAGTTGGTTCTATTTCCACTCCTCCTGGTGCGCGTTTATCCTCTTTTACCGTACCAACAACTTTCACTACGGATTCACGCGTTATATCGTCAACAATTTTAATAACTTCTTTCGGCGATTTCGCTTTATTTACAACAACCTGCAGTCGACCTTTTATGTCCCTTATTATAAGGAACTTAAGACCACCCAAATCTCTGCTTTCTTCTAAATGTCCGTATATTGCTACGGTTTTTCCAGGCTCGAAAGAACCGACGCGCATCTCTCTTTAAAAAAAGACGACCAGCTTTTAAGTCTTGATGAGCTATTGTATAATGCATGGTGTTAGTAGTAAGAATAAATCGTACAGAAGCAGAGAAATTTAAAAAGTGGTTAAGTAAAACGGGTCTCCTTTTAAAGGATTATCCTATTACGAAGGACAAAGATTATGTTTTCTTTCCAGTTAAGAAAAAAATTGACAAAACGAGTTTTAATTTGAAATACCTAAAGATGAAACTACCAAAAAATGAGAAATCAAAGAAGGTGTTGTTGCCGTATGATATCATTGGCGATGTGTGTATATTTAAACAAGGTAAAAGAGGTATCCGTTATTCTCAAGAAATTAAGAAGTTGTTATCCATTTATAAATTTTTAAAATCTTTTTATTTAAAAATAGGAGAAGTAGAAGGTGTAGAAAGAGTTCCTCGATTAAAGTTTTTATATGGAGAAGATAAGCCGTTAACGCTACACAAAGAAAACGGTTTGTTTTTCTGGGTGGACGTTAAGAAGGTGTACTTTAATCCTAGGCTTTCACACGAAAGAATGCGAATCGCAAGCTTGATTGAAAACGGTAAAAGAGTTCTTGATATGTTTGCTGGCGTAGGACCATTCGCAATAACTATTGCCAAATATTCAAAAGCGTTTGTTGATGCGGTCGATATTAATCCTATTGCATACGAGCTAATGAAAAGAAATATCCAACTGAATAAGGTAGAGAAATTCGTGAATCCCTACAACACTGACATTCGCAATTTCTACCCACAAAATTCGTACGACCATATAATCATGAATCTTCCTTTTGAATCGATCAAATATTTAGATCTAGCAAAGACTTTCTGCAAAAAAAGGGGGAGAATCCACATTTACATAGCAAACCCTTCTGATATAAACTCGCTCATAGAAAAAAAATCGCTCACATTAATCCGATCACAAAAGGTTTTTGAGTATGCGCCAAGAAAGGCTGTTTTTAGATATGATCTTGAATTGCGGTGATCAGCTTTATGGTCACAGACGCTCTTTTCTCTTTTTGTAATTCGCCTATCAACTTTCTATCCAAGTCTCGTGCTGATTTGTTCGCATAAATCGCCACAGTTCTTGGGGATATGTATCCGCTTTTTCTTATTACCATGCTTACTGGATCTTCTAGTGTGAGATTTTTACTACCGTGTGCTATAATTGTGTCAAAAAGATGATCCACTCGTATTTCAAAAATTAACGTTGCATGATCGTCCCTCATTAGCCTTTTGAAATCTTCGGGTATATCTTTTGCTGCCATCGTGCAGTCAACCAAAATTATGCAATCACCTCTTTTAGTCAACCTCTTTTCCCGAGTAAATTCTATGGTGGTATCGTGTAATGCAAGAATATTTTTGTGTCCTCGCCCTGTAAATGATATGATTCGCATATGCCAAATGAAAAAGTTTATGATTTAAGGTTAAAGATGGTAAAAAAACTTGTCGAAAATGGTTACATTATGAGTAAACACGTGGAACACGCGTTTCTTACAATCGAACGCGAGAAGTTTGTGAATCTTGCGCCTGAACACGCCTATAAAGACGTTCCCTTACCTATTGGATATGGGCAAACAAGCTCAGCACCACATATGGTTGCAATTTACTTAGAACAACTTGAGCTTCAATCAGGGCTAAAGATTCTCGAAATAGGAACAGGTAGCGGGTACCATTTGGCAGTGACCGCGTGTGCTTTAGACTACTTAAGCGGAGGGGAAATTCATTCTATTGAAATAAATCCCTTTTTGCTTGAAAGAGCGAAAAGAATTCTTTCTTCCTATAACTTCAAAACAAAAATATCTATTCACTTGGGTGATGGTTTTTATGGGTTAAAAGAAGAGGCCCCATTCGATAGAATTTACGTCACAGCCGCATTGGTGGAAAAGCCAAAAATGTTATACGAACAGTTAAAAATCGGGGGTATTTTGCTATACCCTTATGGCATCCAAGGGGAACCACAATTACTCATAAAAGCTAAACGAACACAAGAAGGAATTAAAGAAAATGAAGTAATTGAGTGTAGTTTTGTCCAACTTCGAAGGGCAGGAGAAGAATTCAGGCCTAGCTAAACCATTTTTCAAGCGTTTGCTGAAAACCGCCACTTCTTGCTTTAATCAGTCTTTGCAACGCTGCTTCAACTCTTTCTCTTGAAAAATCCTGCTCTTCACAAAGATAATTTATTATTGCGTCTTTTTGAACGTTCCCCCATACTATTTCATAATCGTTTTTGACATGTGGATTTAAGAATTCCTGCTCAACCGCTTCCAAATCAAAGTCTGGCTTTAGTCCTTTTACTTCCAACACTTTTTGTAGCGTGCCGTATTGCTTAATGAGCTTTAAAGCGGTCTTTGGTCCAATGTTTGGAAAACCCTCTGGATTATAGTCCGTGCCTATCAAAATCGCAAGCCAAATAAGCTGTCTTCTTTCTAGTCCTAGCGTCGAAAGCACTTGGTTCAATTCTATAATTTCTGGTTTAATTTCTATATACTCATTCTTATTCGGTAATTTTCTTTTGCCTGATATCGTAAGATTGCGAATAAGTCGTGGGGCGCCAAAAAGCAAAGAATCATAATCTTGACTAACACAGGCATAGGCCTTTCCGTCTAACACTATTTTAGCTGCCTGCGCCTCACCTTCAAAAGGCGCATCAACAAATGGGACTCCCATAAGCTGTAACAGTTTTTTTGCCTGTTCTACCATTTGCTTATCTAGGCGTGCAGCTTGAACCGATTTTTTGTACGCTTCTTCGTAAAGCCCTAGCTCCTTTGCCCTTTCTGCTTCCTCCTTTGCTTTTTCCCTTCTTTCAGACCTTTTTGCGATTTCTTGTCTCTTTAATGGCAAAACTTCACCATCGAAAACATAAATTGGTCTTAAGCCAAGCTCGATAAAATTTATTGTTCTGTAAAATAATCCCTGTAGATGACTAGTTATCTGGCCTCTAGTATTCATAAGAGGTGTGCCATCTGGTTGTCGAATAACAGTAAGAAATTGGTATAGCGCGTTATTTCCATCAATTGCGATTCCCTCCTTAGGAAGCGCTTGTAATTCCACGGTTTTACGCGGTACTAGCTCTGAAAGGTCTACTCCCATTAGGGTCTCTCCTTGATTGTTATAGTCAAATCATTTTCTTTCCTTTCGTACGTCACCACAAATCCATACATTTCAAGCTTCATTATCGCGTGACGAATTTTCTGATCTGAAATTCCCGAAAATCTTTTTAAAGCTTCTTTTAATTCGCTTAGGGTGACAGCAGATCCCTTTTCTAACAAATATTCGTATATGAAGCGTTCAAGTTTTTCTGTTTGAATTAAGCGCTGAACCATATAATTACGCCTATGCGTAACTCACAAGAGGCTCTCGTGACTTGAATTGCCTTGCTCTTTCTCCCCAGCTTTTATAGTATCTAATCATATCTTCGGTAATTGACGGTCTTACAATCTTAAGCGCTTTTTCAAAATCTTGAGCCCTTACAAACTTTGCGTTTATATCACTACGCAAAGCGGAAAGAGCCGCTTCACGACACAACATCTCTAAATCAGCACCGCTGTAACCTTCGGTCATATCCGCAAGTTTTGAAAGGTCAACATCTGGCGCAAGTGGCATCTTCTTAGTATAGATTTTAAGTATTTCAAGTCTTTCTGCTGGTTCTGGTGGACCAACATAAACAAGCCTTTCGAGCCTTCCTGGTCGGAGCAATGCTGGATCAAGTATGTCTGGTCTATTAGTCGCGCCTATAACAACTACATTTTCTAATTTTTCAATACCATCAAGCTCTGTAAGCAGTTGTGTGACCACTCTTTCTGTTGCACCAGAGTCTTCGTAACCCGACCCTCTCAAAGGTGCTATTGCATCAAGCTCGTCAAGAAAGAGCACACAGGGAGCGGATTGCCTTGCTCTTCTAAACGCTTCTCTAATCGCTTTTTCTGATTCACCAAGCCATTTGCTGAAAATTTCTGGACCTTTTATTGTTATAAAGTTGGCTTCGCTTTCAGTGGCAATTGCTTTTGCAATTAACGTCTTTCCGCACCCTGGAGGTCCGTACAAGAGTATTCCTTTAGTAGGCTTTATACCAAATCTTTCGAAGACTTCGGGATTCTTAAGTGGCCACTCGACTGATTCTTTGAGCAACTCTCGTACTTCTTTCAAACCTCCTATTTGATCCCATCTGACTTCAGGTGTTTCTATATAAACTTCGCGCAAAGTCGTTGGAACCACTTCTTTGTAAGCGGCAAGAAAATCTTCCATCTTAACAGTCATCTTTTCAAGTATTTCTGGCGGAATGCTTTCTTGTTCTACGTTTATTGTCGGTAGATATCGTCGAAGAGCTTTCATAGCAGCTTCTCTTGCCAAAGCTGCTAAATCAGCACCTGTGTAACCATGCGTCATATCCGCAAGTCTTCTAAGGTCAACGTCTTTTTCAAGAGGCATATTCCTAGTGTGTATCTGTAGAATTTCCATCCTTCCTTGCTTGTCTGGAAGAGTGATTTCTATTTCTCTATCAAATCTACCTGGTCTCCGTAGCGCAGGGTCAAGAGCACCCGCTCTGTTTGTCGCACCGATTACAATCACGTCGCCTCTGGCTTCTAAGCCATCCATGAGTGTGAGCAACTGTGCGACTACTCTGTGTTCCACTTCGCCTGTAACTTCCTCACGCTTTGGAGCAATTGCATCTAGTTCATCGATAAATATTATTGCGGGCGCATGTTTTTTAGCGTCTTCGAAAACTTCTCTAAGCTTTTGTTCACTTTCACCGTAAAACTTACTCATAATTTCAGGCCCGTTTATGGCGACAAAATAAGCTTCTGTTTCGTTTGCGACGGCTTTGGCTAATAACGTCTTTCCTGTACCTGGTGGGCCATAAAGAAGCACACCCTTAGGTGGTTCGATTCCTAGCCTCTTAAAAAGTTCTGGGTGCCTTAATGGCAACTCTATCATTTCGCGAACTTTTGGTATTACGTCTTTCATGCCACCTATATCTTCATAAGTTACACGTGGAACACCTGTGCTTTCTGCTGGTTTATCAAGAATTGTTATTTGAGTGTTTTCGGTCACCATCACAGCGTCTGGTGGTTTGACTGAGACCACCAAAAATGAAATCGCTTGACCAAGCACTGGTATAAGGACCGTGTCACCTTCAACTAGTGGATAGTCTACTAGTTTCTTTTTAACATAAGAAATAAAGGGGGCGTCTACTGTTATTGAATAAGAGGATGGGGCAAGCTTAACCATGACTGCGGGTTTGGGTGTTATTTTTCTTACTACCACTTTGTCGCCAATACTGACACCACAGTTTTTTCTTATCAGCCCATCCATTCTGATTGTGTCTGTACCCTTATCTTCAACATAAGCTGGCCATACTATCGCGACTGTACGCCTTTTACCGTAAATTTCGACGACATCTCCTATACCGACATTGATTTTTGCCATAATATCCGAGTCTATTCTCACCTTGTTTCTTCCAACATCGCGCTGTTTAGCTTCCGCTACTCTTAATACCACTGAACCATCTTCTGGTGGTAAGGAATTAACGCCTCTGTCAGAGGCAGACAAGCATAGGCACCTATTTATCACAAACTCTTTTCAGAAAAAAAAGCGTTACGCAAAAACTTATGTGTTTAGTTGAAGTTCGGAGTCTATAATCTGTAAACATGCGTTATCTCTACATTACTTATAAGCTCGATAGAACTTGCCGCATTTTCAATAACATCAGTGCCGCCTTCCGTGTCTTCTGGGAGAACCATGTGCAGTTTTAAAGCGACTAAACCAAACGCTATAGGTTCTTCTTCCACTTTTTTTATTTCAGCGATCCCATTCAATTTTAAAGAAAGGAGTTGTAATATCATGTTTCTGTCGGTATTAATGTCTTTTGGATATATTTTTGCCACCACGACAACTTTTCCCTTTGCCATAGTCTTCACCTTTTTAAAGAGGTGGGCCCGAAGGGATTTTCAGAGGAAGCCTCTTTTGAACCCTCGACCGTCAGGTCTCTCAGCCCGATATGGAGCTTATGAGCCTGCCGCTCTACCAGGCTGAGCTACGGGCCCACCACAGAAATACCTTATATATTGGTCAAAAATAAGAATTTTGTTGGAATTTGTGCGTGTGGCCGCAGTAGCGTAGTCTGGTCAACGCACCGGCCTGTGGAGCCGGGGAACGCGGGTTCAAATCCCGCCTGCGGCCTTTTGTGAGCATCACACGGTAAAGCTTTTCAAAACACAGCCGCTCTGCATACTCGCAAAGCTAAAAGGATAGAGGCGAAACAATTTACGCGATGGTACCAAGCGTCTTACTTTAAAAAACGTTCAAGTTGCCAAAGTGATTTCACAAATGGTAGTGAAAAATTTGGTGTTTCGAAGTTTTAGTTGATTTTACCTCAAACACTCGCGCAAGCTGTTGTAAATGCGGTAATTGATAACACTTAAAGATTTCTCTTACGGAAATAATCAGAAAGTCTTTAGTGATTTGCAAAATTGGGAAACTGACAAGGTTTTGCTTTATTATGACATAAAGCGAGCCGTTTAAGCTGATCTTTACCCAAGCTTTTTTTGTGCTTCTTTATCGGTGTATAAGTTGAAAAGCTTTCTGTTTTCAACAGTGAAGTGTTTTAAGCGTTCGGAATTTGTAAAAGCTCACGCGTAGAATTTGTTTGTATTTACTCTTTAAAGATCTGCTTAATGGCTTATTTTTATAAGTCAAAATAGGTTTTTTGATAAGAAATGACCAAAATGACCAAGGCCTTATTAAGGCTTTTGTGATGTATTCACAAACGCACCCCGATACATAAATACACGTGTAGATAGCAAGGCTCTCCGAGGACAGAACTTTGTGGAAGAGATGAAAGCTCTGCTTTGCGGCGACTCGCAAAGTTCGAACTTGCCTCTTTCTAAATGGTATTGTGCTGAGATAAAGCCTTGCGTTGGAGATTTAATTTATTATAGCTATTCTGTTATCTAGGTGTTATCAGGATTGACAAACAAAAATCTTGAGGTCACCAAATACGAGTACTCGTTAAGTGTATAAGAGGTCTATAAAAACAGGTCGTGTTAACTAAAGTAGGATAAGGATTTCCTATCTTCGAGAATATAAGAGTGATGCCTATATTTTTTTCTTTATCTTAAAATGAAGAAATGAAAGAAATTAAAAAAACACTAATGACGGAGTACAACTTTAATGATTATTTGGCAACAAAACTATCCGAACAATTAAATGATGAGGCTTTACGATTGGCTGAAAGTGATCTTAAACCCGTGCCAAAAGCAATACGCGTCAACTCGTTAAAAAAAGGGGCTAAAGAAACAATTTCACGTCTTACAAAAAAGGGTTTTTCATTTAAAAAAATAGATTATCTAAAATGGGGCTTTCAAGTCGTAAAAGAACCAATCTCACCTACACTAGGCTCAACAAATGAATACCTTTTTGGGTATTATTTTATCCAAAGTCCTATTTCAATGCTTATAGTAGAAAGCTTAGACCCTCAGCCCGGTGAAATAATTCTTGACATTGCAGCTGGCGTTGGAGGGAAGACTACCTATATTTCTCAACTCATGATGAATAAGGGTGTGGTTGTGGCTGTTGAGCCAAAAAGAGACAGGGTGTTTGCGCTCAGATCCAACATTTCGAGAATGGGTTGCGAAAATGTGATAGTATTACAAATGGATGGCCGTAACGTTTTAAAACTCAACATTTTATTTGACAAGGTTTTATTGGACGCACCTTGTACAGGTAGTGGGCTTTTCTCAAAATATCCTGAGCTAAAAACACGCATAACAGAAGCTGACGTAATTGAATTACAAAATCTTCAAAAGCAGCTTTTTGAAGTAGCTTTTCGCGTTCTAAAAAGGGGTGGAACATTAGTTTATTCAACTTGTAGTGTTTTAAAGGAAGAAGGAGAAGACGTGGTCTCTCATGGAATAAAACTTGGTGCACATATTAAGCCGATAGATTCATCTAACCAAATAATCCAGAACTCGGAAAGTCCTTGGCTTAAAGGGGCACTCAGATTTTTTCATCATAAACAGGGAACAGAAGGTTTCTTTGTTTGTAGAGTGGAAAAGACATGATGGACATTCTTAGACCGCCTAATAATTTGGAAAAACAAGAAATCTTGAAAGAATTGAACAAAATTGGGGCTTCGATTCCTCAAAAATATTTGATGTGTATACACGAGTTAAAGTACGCAGAGTTGTTTATTATCAAAGATAATCTTTTACACGAAACCGTTTACGAAATTTCTAAATTTCATAATGTTTATTTTGCAGGGATTTACGGCGGGTCATTTAAAAACAAGAAGTTCAAGCTAAGCTTGGATCTGGCTGAGCACCTTTATCGGCTTGGTAAGTTGAATAACACACTAGTTGTTAACGATAGACTAGCAGCTAAATTCCTTTACGGAAAAGACATAACTTTAGAACGCATAGCAGACAAAGAATCACTCTTTCTGATTTTAAACACAAAAAAAGATGTGCTTGGAATTGGAAAAACCGTGGTTGGCTCAAGGGTTATTATAAACTTAGTGGATAAGGGGTGGTATTTACGGCGTGGCGGTTAAACGCTTATATCTTGAACCTTATAGCTCATTTGGATATAAAGTGGTCAAAAAAGGCGACTTTGTAATTGTTGAATTTACAGGAAGATTTAAAGAAACAAATGAGGTGTTTGATACAACAAGCGCAGAAGTTGCAAAAAAGAGTGGCATTTTCAGAGAGAGGGAAGTTTACGAACCAGTGCTTATTATTGCTGGAGAAGGTTGGGTGGTTCCTGGATTCGATAAGGCAATTCTTGAAAGCGATGTCGGTCAACGAAAACTTATAGAAGTTGAACCTCAAGAAGGCTTTGGGGCAAGAGATCCTAGCAAAATAAAAATTGTGTCTGAAAGAGAATTTTTAAAAAGGAACATAAAACCCGAGGTGGGAAAGACCGTTGAAGTAAATGGTCAACTTGCTATAATAAGGACTGTTAATGCAGGAAGGGTGCAACTAGACTTTAATCATCCTTATAGTGGCAAAACCCTTGTGTACGAATTTGAAATAAAGAAAATTGTCACAGACCCTGTAGAAAAAGTTATAGAGTTAATTCACAGATTAATTCCTACAGTGTCACGTGACAAATTTAAGGTGTCCATTGATGACTCTAATGTCAGAATAGAAATTCCAGAGGAGTTGCTCTATTCTGAATCGTTACAATCCTTTAAGATCAGATTGGTGAGAGACGTTATCAAATACCTTGACAATATTGAGAGTGTAATATTTATCGAAAAGTTTACTTACAAACTTCCACAAAAACAAACTGAAGTCTCGAAAGAGACTATACAGAGCGAAGAAAGAAAACAATCGTAGCATTATTATCGCTAGGATTTGACGAGCACTCGAGCCAATTTAAAGCCGCGTGGACAATCGAGTTCACTCACCTTTTCTATTATTTTAACTTTTTCGCCTTCCAAAAGACCATTATCTACACAAACTGTATAATTTTTACAAAATTTCCAGTTACAATTAATTGGTGAATAACTAATGGTTGCGCCGACAATGACTCTTGACTTTTCTATGCTAACTTGCGTTTCGGCCAGCTCGACTTGAACCACTTTTGCGTTCAAACCTACTAGAGGGCAGTGATGTTCAATCATCTTGACTTCTTTTACAACATATTTTTTCCCAACGCTGAGATTATCTAGACAAACTGCCCTAACCTTACAAGACTCACACTCCGTCCCTGTAATTTTTGTAAAGACGAACTCATAGCCAATTTTAGCAACATTGTTTGGAACGAGTGTTATTAATTTTTTATTTTGTTCTTCTAATTTAATGCCACTTGAAGTATGATTGGCTCCGTTAACCATGTTTATTTCAAATGCCCCAATCTATTAAACGCTTTGGACTATTTTAAGGTCTTTTTAATCATTTCCATTTTCGGCTAGAACTACATACGGATGATGTTAGATACAACAAAAATGAACAATATATTGGTCAAATAGCCTTAACTTCTTCTAAAATCTTTTTTGCGTTGATATAAGATATGCCATTTCCTAAAATTGTTTTGCGCTCAGGTCTTATTTTATGGGCAAAACTTAATGCTCTAATTAAGTAAATAGGAGGAATACCAAGAGACTTTGCGTTCATTGGAATGCCTATCTCATGAACGCGCTGGTCAAACGTTCGCCAATCTTGTCCGTGTAAAGCAAGCGACACTTTGGTGCCTAGTGCAACACTAAAACCATGTAGAAGTTTAGACGAAGTTAAATAATCCAACGCATGACCAAACATGTGTTCACTTCCGCTACAAGGCCTGCTACTACCAGCAATGGCCATTGCAATGCCATTACTTATTAGCGCTTCTAGTAACGTGCGTATACCATGATCGTCCATCGAAACAATAGAGTCAAGGTTTTCGAAAACTAGTTTCGCTGACATTTCAGCTAAACTGATAGAGTATTCGCCCACGTATTCTCCCATTGATTGTGCTAGCCTGCTATCTAACGTAGAAGATAGCTTAGCTAGAACATCTCCTATTCCACTAAGTGTGAGCGACTTAGGTGAGCTTGCAATCACTTCAGAATCTGCGATTATCATGTAAGGTGTCTTTACTCTGACCGAATGGGCGCCACTTAATCCCTTGAGTGAAGCTTGTGGTGAAGCAATTCCGTCATGCGACGCGCTAGTAGGCACACTAATAAAATTCGTGTTGATTCTGTAAGCTATAACTTTACCGACGTCTAAAACTTTTCCCCCACCGACTCCAATTACTGCGCTTGGAGACAAATTTCGATTCATAAAAGAGTGATAAATGCGTTCCACTTCTGCAAGTGAAGGCGAATTTACAATTTCGATAAATGGTTTAAAACCAGCTACTGTGAGTGACTCCAAAATTGGATCTAATAATTTTGTTTTAAGGTTCGGTCCTGTCAGTAAAGCCACTTCTGAACCAGCTATTTGAGCGGAAATTATTGTGCCAAGATCGTTGCTAACCCCCCTTCCGATAACCACCTTAACAGGTAAACATATTGTGTGAACGTCTTTCCACAATTTTAAGACCAGTCCTTATAGATTCGGAAGATTTAAGTAAAACATTGGACTTAAGTCTTTTGATTTTAGGATCTGAGATTTAATTTACGGTGTGTTGATAAATCATGGAAAGCTATGCTTCATTAAAAAAAGGAACAACTACTGTAGGTATAAAAACGATAGAAGGAGTTGTATTAGCTGCTGATAAAAGAGCGACTGCTGGATTTATGGTTGCCAACAAAAAAGTTAACAAAATAGCGAAAATTTCTGATTATTGCGCGGTAACCATTGCGGGTACTGTTGCGCAAGCGTTTTATCTCGTGGAAACACTTCGTGTAAGGACACAGTTATATTTTGTCGAACACAATTCAAAACTTAGCGTCAGAGGGATAGCAAACCTAGCTTCAAACATTCTTCAGTCGCAAAAGTTTGCTTTATTGCCCGTGGCTCTTTTAATAGGTGGTTATGATAGCGAGGCCAGACTTTATATGTTAGACTTTTTTGGTTCTATTAGCGAAGAGAAGTTTATTGCTACTGGTTCTGGTTATTCTGTGGCTATGGGTGTGATTCATTCAAACTATAAAGAGGGTATGGATATTATATCTGCGGCATCCATTGCAGCAAAAGCTATACGTGCTGCTATTGAATGGGACGCACCAACTGGTGAAGGCATCGATTTAGCTCTTATAGACAAATCTGGAGTAAGGCTACTCACAAAGAATGAAATTGAAAAGCTAGTTTCAAAGGCTGTGAGTGTATGATGCCAAACATCACCACTACAAAGGACCATCTTGCGACAATAAGAAACATCATTTTTAGCAATTTTCCAAAAGATGCAGGATTAAATCGAATAGAATTTGAAGGGCCAGAAATAGCTATCTACTGTCGCAATCCTTCTGCCGTCCTAACAGACGGAGAAACGGTCAGAAAACTCGCAAAACTGCTTAAAAAGAGAATAGTAATACGGTCTGACCCTTCCGTTCGAAAATCTCAAGAAGAAACAGTCAAAATCCTTTCAGAGCTCATTCCAAAAGAGGCAGAAGTAAAGAATTACACATTTGATGAAGATAAAGGCGATGTAATTATAGAAGCTTTAAAACCAGGAATTGTGATCGGGACTGGTGGTTCTACACTAAGAGCCGCATTAATACAAACTGGTTGGAGGCCAGTGGTTGTCAGAGTACCCGAAATTAGATCTGGTATTGTTTCCTCTATGCTACGCGTCCTTACGAACGGCAGAGAGTATAGACAAAGGTTTTTAAGGGAAGTTGGCGAAAAAATTCATAGACCGTTACTTTTTAGCGATGCGCCAATACGTGTTGTACCTCTTGGGGGATTTGGGGAAGTCGGAAGATCTGCAGTTCTAATCGACACAGGAGAAACCAAGGTTTTGTTAGACGTAGGAGTTAAAGCTGGTGCTACTAAATTGATAGACGAGTTTCCAGCATTTTATGCGCTTGACTTTCCAGTTGAAGAAATAGATGCTGTTGTCATTGCACACGCTCATATGGACCATCAAGGCGCACTCCCATATCTTTTTAAGTATGGATACAGGGGTCCCGTTTACATGACTGCTCCAACACGAGACTTAATGGTATTAACGCAAAAAGATTACATAGAATTAAAACAGAAAATGGGCGAAATTCCTCCTTACGGAATTGAGCATATAACAAAAGCCGTGCAACATACAATCACGATTGATTGGGGAGAGGTAACAGACATTTCGCCTGACATAAAACTTACGCTGGCCAATGCTGGCCATATACTAGGTTCTTCTGTTGTTCACTTGAACATCGGTGACGGTAAGTACAACCTACTCTACACAAGCGATCTTAAATATTCTAATACACGTTTGCTTGATAAAGCGTCTACCTCATTTAATAAAGTTGATTGTTTAATCATTGAATCAACATATGGCGGAAAAGGCAATATAATGCCTAATAGATTACAAGAGGAGGAAAAATTTGTACACATAATTAAAAAGACTATTGAACAAGGAGGTAAAGTGCTCATACCAACGCTAGCGGTTGGTAGGGCACAAGAAGTAATGATGATTCTTGCAGAAAAGATTTCGTCAAAAGAACTACCTGACGTGCCAGTTTTTCTTGATGGAATGCTACTTGAAAGCACGGCTATACACACTGCTTACCCAGAATTTCTTTCTATAAATTTAAGAAAAAGAATCTATCAAGGCGACAACCCCTTCCTACATCAAGCTTTCGTTAGAATTGACGATGTTTCAAAACGCGATGAGGCATTGAGTAATGAACCGTGTATAATACTTGCGACTAGTGGAATGATGACAGGCGGACCTGTCTTGGAATACTTTAAAGAACTCTGTTCAAGCGAGAAAAACTCCTTGATATTTGTAAACTATCAAGCAGAGAATACACTAGGTAGAACCATTCTGAAAGGCGCGCGCGAAGTGACATTATCTGATCCTTTATCAAGTTCTCAAAAAACCTATCAGATAAGAATGTCTGTGCATGTTATCGAAGGTTTTTCTGGACATGCTGATCATTTAGAACTTATCAGATACGCGCTTACCGTTAAGCCATCACAGAAAATTTTAATAAATCACGGGGAGCCTATGCGCTCTATGGAACTTGCTCGAGAATTAAGAAGAAGATTTTCTAACATGAAAGAAAAACCAGAAGCTTTAGTTCCTGCTAATTTGGACGCATTAAGGGTTTTATGAGTACCATTCGATTAAGCTTTTGTCACACTCGAAATCTGGTTTAAGAGGTTGTACACGCATCATTGTAACGCCGGCCTTGATAAATATATCGTTTTAGTGATAAAAGGAATTATTTGACCACCAAATTGTATTATTGAGGATTAAAAGCTAGAAGCTTATAAAACTTCCAAAACCTCGCGGTTGCCAAAACAGAACACCGGTTAAAATCTTTAAGCGAGTTTCTACTACATATTTTCGCGAATACACGCGAAGCGCGGTTAATTCACACCTGTGGACACCTTCGTAACTCAAGGCGAAGCAAGACTTATGAAGGAAGCGCGAAGTTTTGCTTTAGCAAGGTAGCTCGCTATACCCTTTCCTATACTTTCTTTTTAAGCCATGAATATTCTCTTAATTTTTTTGACTTACCGAACCCGCAATGGGCACATTTGTGTTTTCTTATATGATAAGAGTGATGACCACAGCGTCTACATCTTATATGAGTTTTTGACCTACCTTTGAGGCCTTGTGATGGTGTTCCTTTCATTATTTTCACCGTGGACTAGGCGAAATCAAGATTACATTATCTCCCCTTACTATTATCGTACCCAAACTACGAGTTGTATTGTCTTGTAACATTTCTTCCGCGTCTTCTATTAAAAGATTTAAATGTTGATCAAAACTCTTCATTTTACCTCGTACATAAATTCCGCCACGTAATTTAACTAAAACTATACTTTCCAAGGCTTCTCCTAAAAGTGCTTGTGTACTACTTTCCGCCATGGTTGGCTAAATCTTCAAAAGCACACTTATTATTAAGTTTAAGCCCACTTACCTTAGATTGAGAATTTACCACAAATTGGGCTACATCGGAAAATTTCTTAAAGACTTTTCAAACGCTCAGATTTGTTAAAGCAATGATTCATCTCCTTTGATCAAGAACATATGTGCGTTAGTAAATAGAGTTCAATAATGGAGGTATTTGTGAACCACACTAACCAAATATATGTGTTTCAGGGCAGAGTAACTTCAATAAACATAAAAGGGTAAAAAAGAGACAAAGTTTTAGGATCAAGCAAAAAGGGTTATCATTAGAAGCCGGTGTGGAAACACGCCTTTTGCTTGGTTTCAAAGCATCACGCTAATTAGTTTAGTTTTGCGTATTGACCAAATGTATAAGTTCACTGTTCGTTAATAAATTGACACTAGATCTAGGTAGTTTTTACACTCTATTTCTTCACCGTTTAGAAAGCAGCCAAAAGCCTGTAAGCCACTGAAATGCCTGACCAACATCGAAAATAATAAAAACGTTAAGTTTTTACTGATCCAAGAGTTAACAGAAATTATGTCGTTTGGTAAAAGATTAAAGGACATAAAAGATATAATAATTCTTTCTGAAAAGCCTACACGTAAAGAATTTTTGTTTTCACTTAGGCTTGCAACTCTAGGCATTTTAATAGTAGGCTCAATCGCTTTTATTATCAACTCATTAATGTCGTTTATCTTTCATCCCTGAACTATAACGGCTTAAATATTTAGATTAAAACAATAAGCTTTTATTTACAAGACTAGAGCAATAAATTCGTCTTCGAATATTTTTGTTATAAAATTATTTTAATTATGAATTATTTGGCTAAATTAATCAAATATTTTTGATAAATGTATCAACATTCGAGATTTGCCGTTGAGATAATAGCACAAATTTTATGCTATTTTATAAACCATATCTATTTTAAGTAAGATTTTGTGATCCTACCTGGATTAAGACTTAAACAGTGGGTACCACGGCATTGATCTTGTGGCTCAATGTAGTACCCATCACATCTTTACGTTCTTTATAAATTTAAACTCATGAGGGCAAAAAGAGGTTTGAACTTAAGGTTGTTGCGGTTCTACTCAACGCTTTTGGAGTCTCAGAGCTCCAGTTTCTTTGCTCTCTGAACCTCAAAGTGATTGAGGAGTGGACTCAGTTTGAGCAGAAGCTGAGCTTTGACCCCGAGAATAATCGTAGCGGTGGACGAAACAGTGGTGAAGCGTGACGGGCGACCACTTTATGTTTGGGTTGGGGTGAACGCACAGACTATAAAACCCATTTGGTTCGGTGTTTCGTTCACTCAAACCACACAAAACTCAAATTCTTCGAAGAGTGAGAAGAATTTACTTTGGCAATCTTGTGTTGTGCTCAGAGACAGAGGTCTAGTACCGTGGTGCTATAATCCGAACAAAGTTCAAAAACCATGTTCACCAAACTTTTAAGAAGCTTTGTTGAGCGCTTCTTTAGGCATCTCAAGGAACAAGAAGCTTCTACACAACACCCAAAAAACGCTATTCACACCCCTTCTCGGCTTTTTGAAGCTTTTTATGCAGTGGTTCACAAGCTGGAGGTGACACGAATGGAGTCTTATCCAGGCAGGATCGATATTATCGGTCAAACCTTTATATTGATTAGAAGATAAGATCGCCTGTTGGTATAAATGCCATTTTTTCATTTTATATTAGCTTATTTATAGTCTCTTAGATGATACGTACATTTTAGTAAACGGATGCCGATTAATTTGTTATGAAACCTTGCCTTGATTAAAAGAAACTTTACGTTTTATATAAATTTGGTTTCTTTGTAAAAACTCGCTTGTCGGCTTAAGTCCTTTCTCGCCTAATAACATTTTAATCTACTATTTAGCTATGATAAACTAAAAGCGAGAGTATGACCATGAAATGGATAATCGACATGTTCGCTTTCTCTGATTGCCTAATATTGAGAATATGAAGAATTGTGATCATTAGCTAAAACCATAAACTACCCGCATGAGTGTGCAGACAACATCAAGCAAATTTCTATAAAACTTAAATAAACACACACTTTAAGTATTAAAGACGCCGGCGTAGCTCAGTTTAGGTAGAGCGCTCGGCTGTTAATCTACTAAAAGCAGAAACCGAGTGGTCCGAGGTTCGAATCCTCGCGCCGGCGCTTTAAGATTTTATCCGTTAAGGTTAAGTACATAAAGAGATCGCAAAAAATTCTAAAAATTAGAAGACACCAAGTCACATCGAATGTTAATATGATAGGGCTGTGATATGGAAAGTTTTTGAACAAAACCAGCGTTTTTTAATAGTTTGTTAAAAGATCGATATAAAGTGCGGGGAGTGGGATTTGAACCCACGCAGCGCTTCCGCACGAGGTCCTAAGCCACGCGGCAGTTACGCTCTCGCGCCTTTGGCCAAGCTCGGCCATCCCCGCTCAATTTTTTGATAGAAAAACGTCTTTATTAATTTTGTTGATAAAGCGGTGTTAACACAAAATCGTTTCTACTCTACTTTTGGACGTGGAACTTTAATCACGATATATTTGTTCTTTTTTGTTTTGTATACAAGCCACATCTCATCGACATCGAAAAAGGGTTGACACAAAATTTTTCTGCCAGTTGAGGTCGTTTTTAGATGAGATGTATAATCGTTTGTGTGCTTAAAGCTTTTACATTCTATGGTCGTTTGCATTTCACCTAACGCAACAATATCCACTCTTTTAGAGTCAATTTGTACATCGAATTGAATCATCGAAGGAGAATACCCTTCTTTTATTAACTCTTTTACAGCAATATCCCTTAATTTTGCATGAGAAGTTGATGTTGTTTTTCTATACTTGTGCATTTCTTTCACTTTGATGCCTCAGCGGGGATTTGAACCCCGGTCCCCAGCTCTCTCTTAGAGACTATCGAGAGGCTGGGATACTTGACCTGGCTATACGACTGAGGCTAAAGAATAGTTACGTCCATACAAATTTAAAGGTTTTTCGTAGGCGTTTTGATTGTGTGCGAATGAAAGCTTTATATTTTGTACTCTCATCAACACATGTCAAGATACCATCTCATCGACAACGCTATTTTTTAATAAACACGACAATTAATCTTTGAATGACATTATCGGGTTTGTACCACCTAATAGGATACTTTATTCCATAGCTTTCGAAGGAGTTGTCTATCCTTAAGGATTCAGGTATAATTGAATAGATGCCTGTATCGTATACTCCATTATCACTAGTTTTCCAAGAAGGAAAAGTCATAACTATTCTACCGTTCTTTTTTAGTACACATGACATTGAATCTAAAGCTTTTTGATAAAATGTTTCTAACTCGCTACGTAGTTTTTCTACAAATTGTCTTTTTGGAGGTTTTTTAAATGGGGGTCCGAAAGGAGGTTCTGTAACTATACAATCAAACATTTCGCAAGAAAAAATTCTGTCGAGTTTTAAAGAATCTCCACAGACAACATTGTGGAAGCTTTTTTTGTTAAACCACGCGATGTTTAACAAGCTACCACTTACATTTTTTGGATTGATATCTACACCGAAAACGTTTAGTTTTTCGTCAATCGCCTCGAGTAGAATTGTACCCGTACCGCAAAAAGGATCTAATAGTTTACTACCTATTCGAGGTTGCGCAAGATTTATCATCGTCCTTGCAAGTGAAGGTGGTATACTTATCTCTGGTCTTTTATAGGGACGGAAAAAATCTCTCTTTCTAAAATTGTTTAGTTCCAAATAATGAAGTGTTTGCCATAGTAAAATTTTATCACTCTTTGTGACTACTATTTCTATTCCATTTTTGTCTAATCTCTTTCTTAAACCGCGTGTTACACTTAACTTTTCGTCATCGACGAATGACAAAGGTGAAACATACACGCTCTTTTTGCTAAGCGTTTTGAACTTGAACTTTATTTTATTATAAAGATCAGTGTAACCATGTTTAATAGAGTCTAGTGGATAAATTGACCAAATTATTTTTTCAGAAAAACCAAATTCTTTTTCAAAAACAGATTCGATTTCATCAAACGCGCACAAATATCTCGCAATACGAAGAATTGAACCAAAAGTGACGATGGGTTCTTTGTCTGCCAAAAAAATTAAGTAATTTTTATTTATTTCGAAATTGTTAATTCCATTTTTTTCAATGTAACTAAGACCTTCTGCCAATGACAACTTCTTATTATTACCGAATTCGAGTAAATAACGAATCATTTTACAATTTACACGGAGATCTTTTTAATGGGGAGCCGCATTCCGGACACACTTTTAGCCCAAGAGTTTTTTTATAACCACAAACTGGGCAATACCAACGCCATTTTATTAGTCTAAAATCGGGTTTTTTATTGGTCACCATCAACGCGTTTAGACCAAGAAAATTTGCAACATTTAAAAGTGCGTAATCATCAGAAGCAACTGAGGTAAAAAATCCCTGTTGCTTTAACTGATTTGCTAATGCAAGAACGGATAGATCAGTATATGAAAGAACCCAAAAATCACCCGAATCAATGGCGACTTTTTTTACTTGGTTGAATGAGTCTTTATCAAATTCTAAAACTTCTACTAAAGCCATTAAATAAGAAGGATCAAAGTCCGCTATTCGATTTATTTCATTTATAACTAATTGTGTTGTGTAATTGAAAGTTGGTTGCAAATATCCCTTTATTATCGCAGGTGTGTCTAGAACCAAAACGTGTGATTTTTTCATCATTTCGTCTTTTCTCATATACGACGATATACTTTTTTATAATAAAATTTAGAGTTTACGCTCAAGCATTAGTCTTTTTTCAAAAAGTTTCGTTAGAAGATCGTGTTGGGCGCGATAAAGTTTTATTGGAATTTCGAATTCAGAAATTTCTAAATGTTCTCCTGGCAATAACTCTCTCCAATGCATACCATCTATTATCATTTTGATGTTATTGGTATCAACATTGATAATACTAATTTTTTTGCTTTTATTAACGACAATAGGTCTGAGGGCGATATTTATTGGTGCTATATGCGTTAAAACAGTGACCTCAGCTTCTGGATCGACAACAGGACCGCCTGCAGAAAGAGAATACGCTGTTGAACCCATAGCTGTAGATACTATTAATCCGTCCATTCGACCTTTATAAACCATTGTGTCTTGAATCACTATTTTAAGGGTGATCAGTCTACCGGTAACATCCGCCGCAAAGAAAAATTCGTTGAGCGCTGGGGGACTTACAGCACTTTCTTTTTCGCTGTATAGTCTTCCAATTATCCTTGGTATCGTATAATACGGAAAGTGACCAGTAAGAATGTCATTTAAGACGTTTTCTATTAATGGAGGACTAACTTCAGCTAAAAAACCAAGCCTCCCATAATTCACTCCCACCAAAACAGGTTTCGCTGAGTTTAAGATTCTTGCCGTCTTTAATATTGTTCCATCTCCACCGAATGTAAAAATTGCATCACATAGATCTAGATCCCCCACTTTTAAATCCGTTATGCAGAATGGACCTAGTAATTCAACTTTTTGCTTTGATAAGATTAGCTTTGCAAAATCTTCAGACGCACGTTTGGCTTCTTCCATTGGTTTAAAGACGATACCAATTTTTGTACTCATTGAATTCATGTAAACTTTGAAGATAGTTTGACTTAAAGCTTTTCAATAAATAAACAAACAACAAATCGCTATGCAAAAATGTTTCCTTTTTAAGGCTTATCTATAGTTCGTTTAAAATTTTTATTTTCATCAAAATATTGGTCAATAAAGTCGCCTTTTGTATATAGAGACTATGTTTAGATGAGGTTTATGACGGACACTGCTGTTTTGAATTGGTAAGCGTGGAATCCATCACACTTAAAAATTTAAATTCGTGAGAAAAGGTTCGAGTTCAAGTGGCCTCAACGCTTTTGGACACTCAAAAACCTTTTTAAAAACTTTGAGTATTGAGGTGAGTGTGGAGAATTAGAAGAAGGTGAAGAAGAAACTGAATTTTTCACCAAAAGCTCAGGAGTATTCAATTATTACAAAGTGTGGCGATAGACCACGTGTTTGGGTTGCGGTAGATGCTTAACCAAGTGGTCAATCTAGTTTGGGGTTTCGCTTATGCCCACTACAAAAAACTCAAATTCTTCGAAGAGTGAGAAGAATTTACTTTGGCAATCTTGTGTTGTGCTCAGAGACAGAGGTCTAGTACCGTGGTGCTATAATCCGAACAAAGTTCAAAAACCATGTTCACCAAACTTTTAAGAAGCTTTGTTGAATCTTCGGCCGCCTCAAAAGACCGAATAACAAGCTTACACTCAAGAAAACGCTTAGATTTCCAGAAACTATTCGTGAATTGGTACGCCAAGTGAAGGTAACATGAATGAAGGCTTATCTGGACACAATTTGTATAGAGGTTATATTTATTATATCGTAGACATAAAGAGCTACTTTAAGACCTACTTTTCCATTATATGGCCAATATATTTTTTACTCTCGTTGAATTATTTAGTCACCAAATTACGATTATGATAGAAATACCTAAATTATTCCGAAAAAGAAGTAAACTGGCAAAAAATGCCTTTAAGACCAGCAAGGTGTTATCGGAGAATAGACACACCACCCTATACAAGAAAAGAGTATATAGCTGGTGTTCCTAATCCGAAAATAACCAAATTTGATTTCGGTAATTCTAAAGCAAAATTCGAGTACCAGCTTGATTTTGTAGTGGACGAAAGGGGACAAGTTAGACATAATTCTCTCGAATCAGCAAGAATGGCCATTCATAAAACTCTTTCTAGCTTAGGTGAAGAAAACTACTTTTTCAAAGTTCGCAAATATCCACATCAAGTATTGAGAGAAAACAGGATGATGGCTTTTGCGGGAGCTGACCGTATGCAACAAGGTATGCGATTGTCGTTTGGAAAACCTACTGGTTTAGCTATCAGGGTCAAAAAAGGCGACGTCGTCTTTTCAGTTTTTGTTAATGAACAAGGATTGAGTGTTGCTAAAAGGGCTTTAAAAATCGCTCAAGCCAAATTTCCTCTACCTTCAACAATTATGCTTAAGAAAAACATGAAAAAAGACGGCGTTAATAATGGAAATTCAACAGATAATCGCCAGTGAATACGACTTTGAATTAGAAAGAGTAGTAGAATGGATAAAGACTAATCGATTTCAAAGAGTTTTATTACAATATGCGCCAGGCTTAGCTTATTATATGCCGCACATTAGAACTTATTTAGAACTAAATACTCAAGCGAAGATTTTTATAGAAGGGAGAGGCAGATTTGGAGCTTGTGATGTTTTTACTACACTAAAAGAGTTTGACGCAGTCGTACACTTTGGTCACACAGGCTTCTTAGAAAGCGATTACCCTATTTTGTATATACCGGCTTATAGTAACAGGAAACTTTCTGAATCTATTTTACAGAAGTTGGATTCTTTTTTGACTAAATACAAAAAGATTGGTCTTGAGGCGTCAATTCAACATATTAAACTTCTTAAAGATCTGTCCCAATTCCTTGAGAACAAAGGTAAAATCGTTTACTTAGGTGAACCCGGAAAACGTGGACAATTTAAGGGACAGGTCGTTGGCTGCGATTATTATGCTGGTTTAAGAATAGACAATTTGGTTGACGCACACATAATAGTTGCAGGCGGAGAGTTTCACGCATTAGGACTAGCACTATCGGTAAACAAGCCAGTAATTCACATCGATCCTTTTAGGGAATATGTTGAAGAGATAGATAAAAGGATTATAGAAAAAATACATAGGATAAGGTGCTTTGCCGCGTTTCGCTTGATGCAAGCGAAAAAAATAGCGCTCGTTGACTCAAATCTTCCTGGACAGCACGCCCCCAACCTATCGGAAAGAATTGTCTCCTTTATTTCCAAAAGAAAACCGGGATGCCATATAGACGTTTTTAAAATAGACGTAATAACGGATTCGTTTCTTATGCAACTAAAGGAATTAGGTTATGAGGTTGTACTGACTTTGGCTTGTACTAGGCTTGCGACAGACGATTTTGACAGATCTCCTATACCTATATTTGAGGCAAGAGAAGTTTTTAGACTCTTTGCAAGTGGTTTAAGCGCAGAAAGAGGTGTAGTTATGTTGCAATGACTGAAGAGATCGTTGTACCAGGAGAAGCTGTAGGCGTTGTTGAAGAGTATATTTCTCAAGATAATATTTACGAAGACGATGGAGTGTTAAGATCACTTGTCACTGGAAAAGTTGTCAAAAACAAAATAACACACACAATAAAAGTCGAAAAGCTTACAGAAAAACCCAAGCTTCCTAAAAAAGGTGACACTGTTTTTGCAGTGGTTATCGAGGTAAAACCAAAAATAGCCACTCTTGAAATTTATTCTCTTAATGGTTATTCACTTTATCAGGAGTTTAAACCTCCATTCATAGGTCTCCTCCCCGTTTCTCTAGTTTCCACTCAAAGAGTTGAAAACTTAGAAAAGCTTCTCGTACCCTCCGATCTTGTTTTAGCAAAAGTTGTTAGTCAAAAACCCCCATTTATTCTTTCGACGGATAAAGATGAACTAGGTGTAATAATGGCTAGCTGTGTCGAATGTGGACACACCCTTTATCTTGTTGGCCAGAAATTGGTTTGTCCTAATTGTAAAACACTCAATGTTAGAAAGTTAAGCTCAAATTATATTTTTAAACAAAATATAAAGATTCGACCTCAAAAAGAGATGAAACTCGATGGAAATAGTTGAAAACAAATTTGGCGAAAACTTTTCAGAGTTTGTTTTAAAAGGCGAAGATCACACTCTCGCAAACATGTTGTGCCAAGAATTACGGAGGTTAAAGGGTGTAATTTTTGCGGGTTACCGTATTCCTCATCCTCTATCGAAAGAAGTGCTTTTACAGCTTAGAACGGACGGTTCGGTAACTCCGAAAGATGCGCTCATAATCGCTGCCAAATCGCTTTCAGCTTCACTAAAGGGCTTTTTAAATGAATTATAACGACTTGATACGAATAGTACTTGATGATAAAAAGTATTCTATTGTCGGTGATGCTTTACTAAATGCTGCTGCGACGCTACACTCAATTGATAAAGGAAAACCGAAAAGCGTAAGGGTAAAGAACACGGTTCTTGCAAATGCCCTTCGACAAGTTGGGCTTTCAGATATTCATAGACGATCAAAACACAAACTTGCGGACATTTATGAAGCCATTGTTGGCTATGCCTATCTAAACAATTTAATAACATTAGAAGATCTTAGGAGTATTTTTGTTCGTTTTGAGAGCGAGCGATTAGATTCAGACGCTTTTATAGCAACCCTTAATTTCTTGATAGGGAAAATTAAGGGGGAGGGAAAAATTTAGATGAAGTTTTGCCCTAACTGTGGTAAACTGCTTAGAATTCAAAGACAAAAAGACAAAATCGTGTACTTTTGTACGACGTGCGGAAAAATTTCAGAAGAAAATGTTAAAAGTGGGCTACTTAACAATAAACCCCGGCAACAAGAGAAGCAAGCAAAAATCATAGATAGTAGTAGTGCAGACACTGAAACGTTGCCTAAAACGCGTGTAATTTGTCCAAAATGCGGTAATGCTGAGGCTTATTGGTGGATGCAACAGACTAGAGCAGCAGATGAAGCTTCAACGCGTTTTTTTAAATGTGTGAATTGTGGAAATGTTTGGAGAGAGTATGATTAGAGAGAAAAAGTCTAAATAGCTGTTTTAATAAAGGCTTTTGGCGATCACTTTGATAGAAGCAATTTTTCCAGAGGCTAAAGGTTGGTCTACAGTTTTTACGGGCGTCGCAAAAATCGTAGATGAAATCTTACTTACATTTAAAAAAGATGGGGTTCACGCAAGAGCCATGGATAGCGCACACCTCGCCATGGTAGACCTTTTTATACCGAGTGATGCATTTGAAACCTATACTGTAATGGAAGAAACAAATCTTGGGATTAGGCTTGACGATATCAACAATGTATTAAAAAGAGCTTCAAAAAATGATAAATTAAGTATATCATACGAAGAAAAGAGTAATGTTTTAAGTCTGAAGTTTATAGGGCAAATCAAGCGTGAATTTTTGATAAACCTGATTGAGCTTAGCGAAAACACACCGGCCATGCCAAAACTTCCAATTGAAGTAAACGCTGTAATAATTCCAACGGCGCTAAAAGAGGCTATAAAGGATATAGGAACGATTAGCGACTATGCAATATTTGAGGCAGAAAAGAACGTGTTTTATATAAAGGCAAAAAGTAGCCGAGGTAGTGTTTCATTAGAGTTTACAAAAGAAAGTGGTTATTTGCTTGAATATGAAATAAAAGGTGATAAGAAGGTTAAGGCCTCATACGGTATCAAATATTTAGAATATCTCACCTCGGTGGCTGACGATGCGGTATCTGCCACGCTTGGTTTTTCAACAAATGCGCCTTTGAAGCTCGATTATAAGATTCCAAATGATGTTCAGCTGACCTTTCTCTTAGCTCCTAGGGGTGATGAAGAGTAATTTCTTAAATAAATATAATTTAATAAATCATTATTTCGTAATGGAAGAGTATGATCTTGAAATCCTTGCGGCAAAATACCCTCATAGTCACTGGGGAAAAGAATATTTAAAGAAAAACAGTATCGATTTAAACAAAATCGATGAAAAGGTTTTTCAAAAAATAGAAAGCGTTTTCAAAAAAGAGTATGAAGCTGATTTTTTGGTTGATTATTTAACTCCAAAAAATGAAGTTCAAGCTTATCTTTTGGCTTTTAACCTTCTCATAAATCCTAAGCTCCAAAATGCAAGAGAAAGACTTGCCTCCGCGTTTTTCTCTTGGCTTTCAAACAGGACAAGCAGACTTCTTTCAAATGAAAGCATGATGATAATTTTGGAATATTTCGAAAAAAGCTTAAAAATTACACCTCTAATTCAAGAAAAACGTATAGTGATTAAGATAGCAGATTTTTTCAACCTTTGTAAAAATACACATAAAATCAAACTTGTTGAATTACCCATTTTAAAAGGGATGATATTTTTGGATAAATATCAAGCTGCAAGCTTAGCTGGTGAGCTCACATACTCTTATTTATTTAGAATACTCAATGAAAAAACGTTTTTAGCAACCGCTATTGATAATGAATACTTTGAAAGATTTAACAAAGCTTTCAAAAAAGAAGACCTTAAAGTAGCCACAAAGCTCGACCACACAAAGTATCCCCCATGCATAAAACTTTTTATAGAAGAACTCTCGAATGGTTTGGCTATCACACATTTCGCTAGATTTACTTTAGCGGCCTTTATGCGGCAAATAGGAGTGAAAAAAGAACACGTAAAAGAATTTTTTAATAAAGCCTCAAACTTTAATTCCCAAAGAACTGAATATCAAATATCGCATATTTATGGAGAAATAGGTTCAAGAATTAAATATTCTGCACCTAGTTGCGACACTCTTAAAGTTGCCAAGCTTTGTCCCATACAATATTACTGCGATCGATATGCGAGACATCCAGTTGCAGTTTATAAGAGGAGGATGAGACAAATTGACAGACAATAAGAAAGAAGATCAAGCAAAATTGCTTGTAAACATTTTGCAGGAATATTACAAAAATAATGCGGAAAAGGTTTACATGCCAGAGGAGTTCGAAAATAGAGAGTTTGGATTTTCTTTTTTCGACGGAAAATTTAAACGGCATATTTCGTTTCATAGTTTTGATGATTACAAAACTTTTTTAATTGAAAACGTGCCAAAAGACGTGTACTACAGCATAGCGCTTTATCGTAACCCCTCTATTGACATGCAAAATAAAGGCTGGCTTGGTGCAGAATTACCATTTGATTTGGATGCCGAACAAGTTTTAAGAACAAGCGATGAACTTTTAAAACGTGGTTGGATATCATCGTCGCAATATCAGAGAATAAAAGAATTAGCGATTAATCTTATTGAAAACTTTCTTGAGGCAGATTTTGGGCTTAAAAGTGATGATTATTTGGTTTCCTTTTCAGGTTCTAGGGGATACCATATCAGGATCAAAGAAAAGACCTATTTAGGATTAGATCAAAAAGCACGCAGACAAATAGTTGAATATGTTGCTATCGGTCCTTCTATCAATTTTCCTACTCACCAAAGTAGATTCTTGCCCTTTGCTCATGATTATGGTTGGAATAGAAAAATATTTTTGTGGTTAAAACATATTGACTCAACTGCTTTTTCCGCTGACGAAGTCGCACTTAAAATTTTAGCCAAAATAAAGAAATTAAACAAACCGTCTGAACTTGTGATAACAAACGTAGAAAGACGCGCGTTTGAAAACATGTTTACTAAAGCCTTATCAGAGCTCACGATAAGCATAGACGAAAGGGTTACAGTTGATGTGAATCGATTACTGCGAGCTCCTATGACTGTTCATGGCGGATCTGGTTTTTTAGTTAAGCCACTTTCAAAATCTTCTTTGGAAAAGTTTGATCCTTTTGTGCACGCTAGCATGCCATTAAATTCATATAGGCGCATAATAGTAAAAGAAATCCCATTTGAAGTTTCAATAAATAACGAAACTGTTTCCCCTAGCGACCAAGGAAAAACAATAGAAGTTAATAGTGCGCTTGCGTATTATCTTGTTATAAGAGGGGGAGGTAATATTCTTGAATAAAGCTTACTCTTTAACAGAAAACATAAATAAAATCATATTACAAGAAATGAATTCCAAAGAACTTGTAGAACTTGAAGAAAATTTTTATTCAAAAACCCTTTTTGAAGCACAAAAATACAAGAATTATGACTTCTATGAAGCTTTTAGGCTACGCTTGGTTTCACAACTAAAAACACTCTTTGTAATAAGATTATACAAAGTGATGAACGGTGCTTCGGCAGAGTTCGCGACATCTAACGAGAGAGTTGTTTTTGAAAAATATAATGAATTCGTTAATGCTTTACAAAGATTTTTAAGATTGCTATTAGAACCAGAGAAAGCTAGTATTAAGTCTAAAAAACTCGTAATTTTTAAAGTGGAAATCCACGATTTTATTGACTCTGCTATGAAGTCTCTAGGATCGTTCACAAAAGGTGACATAGCTTATATACCAGAGGAAGACGCTATACTATTATCCAAGTTTGGGCTAGTTGAAATGTTAGGTGAGCAAAAAGTTGAAGATACCAAAAACGATTAACACTTTTTGTCGTAAATGCAGAACACACACAGTACACCAAGTCTCAATTTATAAGGCTGGAAAAAGACGTGCTCTTGCGTGGGGAGAACGTAGACACGCATTAGAAAACAAAGGATATGGTGGTTCCAAAAAACCTATTCAGAGAAGGTTAGCTAAAGTCACAAAGAAAATTTCATTGAAATTGAAATGTACTCAATGTGGAAAAATAATAGCACGAAAAGGGATTAGACTTAAAAAAGCCGAAATTGTTTCGTGATCTAAGATGAAGGCGCTGATTCCTGAACCGAAATCTCGTTTCTTTGAAGTCAAGTGCAAAGATTGCGGAAATAAACAAATTGTCTTTTCTCACGCAGCTTCGATCGTAAAGTGTAAAGTTTGCGGAAAGGAGCTCGCAAAACCAACAGGAGGAAAAGCTAAGTTATTTGCAGAAATACTTAACACCTTTTAACGTATGCTTTAACCGTGTAATTTTGCTATGCCTAAGTATATCATGCTCACAATTCCTATAATAAGACACAGAATGCCAAAAGCGGCAAGCGAAGTCGCATATCTTTTTTGACCATAGATATTTGGGGCTCTAAGTAAAGCTATTATACCAATTGAAAACAAACCCAAAATTGTACCAACGACGTAAAGCTCTATTCCGAACTGGTAACTAGGTGTCGCTGCAAGTATAGCAACGCCACCAGTAGGAGTTCCACCTTCCATAGGTGGTTGAGTTATTATAACGAAAAGTCCTCCTGAAAGCAGAGCTATCATTGCAATAATTAAAACGTATTGCGTAATGGCACTCAATATATGAGTCACATTATCATAAAACTCAGAAATTTTGTCAATTAAACCCATTGTTAATGGGGTTTTTAATTTGATATATAAAACCTACGCAAAGCTTGTGGAAGGTGTCCGGATAAGCGCTTTATGTATGTCAGGCGCCACGAATAGCTTTAGTCAAGTCTTGCGTGATTATCTCCAAGGGATGTGAGACAACAACAAAGTGCGTGAAATCGTTAATAGAACACCGTCTAAACTTATTTATGAATTTATTCTCTCAAGAATGCTGTTCAAAGAGTCAAGAAGACATTGATAATAGCATTTATGACACTAAATAGTTATGGAATACTACACTTGCTAGTATGAATAAGCCAAAAGTTATGTTGCATTAGTGTATTCTTAAGAATCAGAAGTTTTCATTAGAGTTGCACGCCGAATTTTGCTTGAAAGTAACATCAAAGCCGACATGAATGTTGCAAGAGAAGTGCTTATAAAGTAGATAAAATCTGGCTTGTAGATCGAAGCTAAATACGTCAGTAATAGTGTGCCAGCAACACCCGAAGTATTCCTCATTAAGTTTATTAATGAGCTCACTCTGGCATAAACATCGCTAGGTATTGAAATGAAAGTGTACGAATAAGAATTGACCTGCGCAATATATGCGATTAAACCTGCAAGCGTAAGCAGGCTTACTATGATTAAATAAAAAGGATAAAGCGCAACAAAAACATTAAGCAAACTTGCTATCGTAAAAAGTGCATAAGTTTGAAAACCCGTCTTAAGCTTGACAATACCGGCAAGAAAACTCCCAATAATAACACCTATTTGCGCAAAAGCTTCTAAAATAGCAAGTTTGATAGCAAAAGATGATATACCGAAAAGCAGGCTTACTACTAAATAGAAACTTCCACCCATCACAAAAGCCATAAAAACAGGCTGTAAAGTGAATGCTAAAAATAACATATCTTTCTTTATAAGCGTTTTATAAGCGCGAAATCCTTCTCGAAAGTCTAAGATACGATGATCGTTAGTTTTATTATTTGTTGGACTAATGTTTGGAAAAGAACTAAACAAAAAAAGTTGAGCGATTATTAAAGCAAGAACGACCAAAAGAACCAAATAGAACTGGTGATAGATTTGAACAATACCACCAACTATTATTGGTGAGATTGCGCTTGAAATCTGAAAAATCGTAAAAAGAGCGCTTTGTAATTCTGTTGCGTCTTCCTGAGATAAAACTTTTGATTTGTAAAGTGCGCCTAGTGCAAGATTAAGGATATTTCCATTTAAAGATAGCAAAGAAATAATAAGAAGATAGCCTATTAAAGAGGTATTGGGTACGAGTATGTAAAATGCAAGTAGTGAGATCAAGAGTGCATCAAGCGATATTGATAACAAAATCACATTTTTTTGTTTGATCGATCAATCCAATTGCTTACTACGTATGTCAATTGCTGTACACCCACAGGAACCGCTATGTTTAATCCCAAATAGAAAACATTATGGTACGTTAAGGAAATATAAAGTAACACAAAAAAATTGATAAGAGCAGCTTCTATATTACTTAACGTATCAACTAGAAACAAACGTCTAATTAATGCATCGCGTAAAAACGCATATCTGACCATAAGCTTTCACCGTAAGCAGCAAAAAATGACACCTTTTTAATTTACACACGCAACGGACAGGCTAAAGTTTCTTTATTACCACTGAAAAGACCACGGCTCCACCAATATATCTTTTTCGTATCAAGTGTAATAGTACCGTCTCTATTGAGTTTTCCCACAAGGTTTCTTTCGTCATAAAGCGCAACGGTGCATTTGCTAATTCTTCCATCGGCTCTTATAATAAACGAATTTAACCTTGAAGCATAACACACTTCATTCCATGTGTTTTGTTTTTCAGCAATGTAAAGACCTAAATTCTTAGCAACGTTATTCAACTGTTGGATTATTCTTTCGTCACTAAGAATAGGTAATATGTCGTCGTTTTTACCGCCAAGGCGGGAAAGAGGTCTTAAAAATATTCGGAATCTTTTGTCGCTCGCAAGAAATTTTGAAAGCTTAATTAAAAGAGATTGGATACTTGATGCGTTTTCTGCATTTACGTGGATACGTATCATAATTTCGAATTCAAGATCCGTGTTATGAGCGTTTATTATGTTTTGAAATATTCTTGAAAAAGTGGGAGTACCGTCTGATTTAATCCTTAATTTATCATGTTTGTCTTCATCACCATCAAAAGTAATTTGATAAAACTTAACTCCCCTTTCTGCTAGGGTTTTAAATCTCTCAATCGTAAGCAAATAACCATTGGTGGTCATTTCTGACACAAAGTTGGGGCGTCCGTTTTGAATAACATTTTCATGGATAAAATCTAGTATCTCAATTATTTTATGGTATGCAAGAAGGGGTTCGCCACCAAACCATGATACCGACAATTTTTTTAATTCTTTTTTTCTTGCCAATAATAAGTTTTTGAGCCCTTCGACAACTTCTTGACGAATAAGACCGTGATCAAATTTTTCATAACAATATAAGCACCGAAAATTACATTGTTCAGTAGGTAAAATAATGAGTTGTAATATATCGTTCGATACATATTTTAAATGTTCATTTAAAAATTTTATTTGATGCCGCTCTTCATGCATACTACGTCCCTGTAAGCTCTTAGAAATTTAGCGGCAATTCCGTATATTTAAACAAGCATTGTTTGTTAGAGCTTCTATTGTCTCCATTCCTTCTTCTGAGCAACAAATGGTTTCCATATCAGTAGGTCCTATTTTCTTTAATCTACCATATTTATCAAAAACTAAAAATTCTCGGTTTATTTCTTTGTCCATAATATATTACTTACTAAAGATATATATATTTCGATCTAATGGAGATGCTACCTAGATAAAGCTTAAGCTTGGTGGGTATTATGGTTTTGTTTTGAAACCTTTGGATGTCACTACGCATTCAAATATTTAGCTTATGAGGGGCAAAAAGGGGTTCGAGGACAGACGGTGGTTCTTCCCAGTACCTTTGGACGTCCAGAAAGACCTTGGTTCTTTAAGATACTTTCAGAATCTAAGTCGAATGAAGAGGGTTGGATAAAAAAGGTGAAGAAACTGAATTTTTCACCAAAAGCTCAGGAGTATTCAATTATTACAGTAGACTAAACTGATAAAGTGTGGCGATAGACCACGTGAATTTGGGTTGCGGTGGGCGCTGAAACGAAAGCGGTCAATCCGTTTTGGGGTTTCGCTTATGCCCACTACAAAAAACTCAAATTCTTCGAAGACCCAGAAGAAGGTGCTTGAGTAAACCTATGATTCTCAACAACCGTGGTCCTTGATACCATAAACCTGTGGTTCGAGTTTTCAAAACCATGCTCGTCAAACCTTTGGGTTAAGAAGCACTATTGAGCGCTTCTTTGGATATCTATAAGGTATATGGGGCTTCTAAATAATCTTAAAAACTTTTACGCCCTTGATTTCTTGAAACTGTTTGTAGATCACCATAATGGGTGTGACGTATGTGATTTTTGGACAAAGTTCAGGTTTTATCTACATATTAAAAAAAAGATACTATCACTTAGTTAAGTCTACTATAATTATATCTATAATCTTGAATTATACTATAATTTGTGTAATTAGATATCATAATTTTACCTTTATTAAACATTAAATTTAGCTTTTGTCAATCAAAACATAAAATGTAACATTAAGGATTTATCTGCGTTTCGAAAATTATTCGTTCGCTTACAAATAAAAACTTTAGTATATAAATTGCACTTAAAAACTATGAAGTGCGGGGAGTGGGATTTGAACCCACGCAGCTCTACGCATTGGCGCCTCAGGCCAACCCCTTTGGCCAAGCTCGGGCATCCCCGCCTGAAGAAATTATTTGATAACTCTTATTAAAGCGTTTTTTTATAGGTTCATTAACTTTTTATCTTCTTCATAACAGATAGGTGAGGATTTAAGACACGCGAATTGCCTTTCCAACCGTACAAAACCAACTTAATAAAGGCGACTTATAATTATGATGTATTAAAATAGTAAAAAGGTACACCCATCCTATACAGACATCATGAGTTGAATAGATAAACGAGTCCCAGTACGTAGTGTTTAAAAAAATCTTAGCTTTAATGGTTTGATTTAACCGTTGATAAAACTAAAGATATTAACGGGAAGCGTAGGTTAGTTAGTCTTGACTCCTAAGCTCAATAAAGATAGCTCTACTTAATGTTACTAAGCACTAAACAAAACTACGAATGGAATTTAACTAGTTTTGTATGAGTCACTACCATAAAATACAGAAATGTTCTTAAGAGTCGGGGTTTTACAAACAAAAACAATTATATATGATACTTTCTAACAAAATTCCTTTTATTCTAAACTACAACTCTTTTAAAGAAGGTGGCACACTATTTGAGGGCGATTCTTATCTCTCCATTTTATTGGCTAATCGCTTATATTAAGGGCTTATTATATATATTAGAAAAGTTTTGGACAGACTCTTTGAGCGGGTCGGTCTTTTGGTGTTAGGAAAAAACAAGAGGCTCTTTACCACTGAAGATCTTCGAACATTTATCTCTGAAATGTTTAACACCTTTGGGTATGGTTGTATACTATTACAAGAAGCAAAACTTTTTTGTATGAAGAAAGGTTTAACGATCGATGAAGGTTTAACGATATTAATAATAGCGGAAGAAATGGGATTAATAAAAAGAGGGTGCGACGATCTTTCGGTTTATTGTGAAAGATTAAAAAGAATTGGTGAATACGAAAGACAAATAGAATATTTAAAGCGTTTGGGATATTCAGAAGAAGATGGGTTTGTCGAAGTAATAGCAAAAAACAGTGATTTTGAACTTTCTCAAGAAAGTGAAAGCGATTTAGAAGAATTGCAATAACTGGATGCGTCCAGATAGTTTTACACACTTGGTTTCGCGTTCATCCATCACTTACAGGAGAATATCAATAACTGCGCATAAACTATATGGGTAGCATAATGGTTTATATCATCATGAGAAAGAATATGAAAAATCAAAATAAGGAGTGGGGGATTTCTACAAAAGCGGTGCATTCGGGGCAAATCGTTGATATACGTTACGGAAGTTTTTTAACACCTATCTTTGTCCAAGATGCGTTCATCAACCCTAACTCGAATGAAAATGTTTTAAGGGATCCTCTCTCAAATGAGGAATATATATACACTCGTTATGGTAACCCAATAATAACTACAGTTGAACAACAAATAGCAACTTTAGAAGGTGGAGAGGCTTGTTTAGTTTTTTCTTCTGGAATGGCGGCCATATCTACGACGCTTTTAGCCATTTTAGCAAAAGGGGATCATATGATTTCTATAAAAGAACTTTATGGTCAAACTTATTCTTTAATGAAATACGAGCTTCCAAAATTTGGCATCGAAACAAGTTTTGTTTCAGTCTCGCACATCGAAAGAATTAAAGATTTGATAAAAAAGAACACAAAGATTCTTTATTTGGAATCAATAACTAATCCGCTTCTTCGAGTAGCGGATTTAGAAAAAGCTTCAAAAATTGCGAAAGAGCATGAAATTATGGTCGTGGTCGACGCAACCTTTGCATCGCCGTATAATCAGAACCCACTAAAGTTTGGTGCGGATATAGTAATACATAGCGCAACAAAGTACTTAAATGGTCATGGTGATCTTATTGCTGGTGCTGTGGTATCTAATATAGAAATTATAAGAAAAATAAGACAAATTAGGACAAAGATTGGCGGTAACATCAACCCTCTTGATGCTTATTTGCTTTCTCGAGGTTTAAAGACCCTCGCGATAAGAGTGGAACGACAAAACCAAAACGCAATGGCTTTGGCTCGTTTTCTTGAAAAAGTAAACGAAGTCAAAAGAGTTTACTATCCCGGTTTAACTTCACATCCTGATTATACTGTCGCAAGACGGCTTTTGAGAGGGTTTGGAGGAGTGGTAAGCTTTGAGATAGCTGGTGGAGACGAAGTTGCTAGGAGATTCGTCGAAAAGTTGCAAATATGCAAAAAAGCGCCAAGTCTTGGAAGTATTCACACTCTTGTTACTATTCCACGTGATACTTCTCATCATCCAAGGACAGGTATATCTGAAGAAGAACTTCGTGAAATGGGCATAAATCCGGGCCTAATAAGAATTTCTGTTGGTATAGAAGATATTAAAGATATTATCTCTGATCTCACAGGGGCTTTTGAGAAAATTGATGGACTGGGCGGGATTTGAACCCGCGACCTTCCGCGTGCGAAGCGGACGCTCTGCCAACTGAGCTACCAGCCCGCATTTTAATAAAAACGAAAAGGTTTTTAAATCCTTTTTTAGTGGCGTCCGCACCTGCAATGGGTCATCACTGCACTATTAGCTCAGACCGCCCATCTCCGCGGTACGCTTTCACCGATAAATTATGTTTGTTTTATCATAAAAATTTATGGTTTGCTGATTGTGTCCAGCTTAAAAGGTAAGAGTGCGTCAACCAAGTATAGAAAATATCCAGACATCATCTTTTGTTTAGTGCGAAATAATTAACTACGACTTGAATGTTACTTTGTTCCATTTTACCAATTATTGGTGTTTAGGTACAAGCGAGAACCAATTGCTTAGTTAAATATAATAAAGGCGATATATTATATTGTGAGGTATGAGCGTTTTCTTTAAAGAGCCCGCTATCAGAGTGGTCGCATACACACATGTGAGTGATAATAGTATGTTTGTTCCAGCTTCTTTGATCTCTTACTCAAAAGAAATGGAAATCGGTCCTGATCTCCTTTGCGCTTTGTGTGCAGCAGGAACTCACACTTCTGATTCTATTTTTGAAATCTTGCGAAAAAAACTTGAGAAATTTTCATTTGAAAACGAAAATTTGACTAACGGCCAACTTAAGGAGAGAATCAAAGTTTATCTAAAATCGTATATAAATAAAGTGTTTGACAACACTTTGGCTCGTGGACATATTGATATAGCTGATATGAGTTCTTATTTGATTGTCGGAGAAAATGTGCCTAGATTAGCATCGCTGTTTTTATGCTCTCCTCATTATCTTTCGCATGAACAACAATCCTTAAGATACACCGAGCCAAAAAGTTTTTGTTTACCAAAAACAGTATCGGAAAATGACAAGTTAAGTGAAAAAACAAAAAAAGTGCTTTCTCATTCGTATAACCTTTACAAAGAGATGGTAGAAAACGAAATACCCAAAGAAGACGCAAGATCGGTATTACCGCTTGCGGTAAATAGTAATATTACAACAATAGGAGGTGGTAGAGAATTTACTTATTTAGTGGCTTGCTCAAAAAACAATTCTATTTCTTTACCTAGCGTTATAAAAGACATTGTCTCACAAATTGAGAACGAATTAGTAAAAGTCGCGCCTGAAGTTTTCCGTAATCGCGGGCCTAATTATGATTTGCGCAGATATTATCCTGCACCTCAAATTTTTTCGAGGAAAAATGAATTTGTGGAGCAGGCCATCAAAAAAAGCAATGGAGAAAAAGTGACACTCTTAAGTTTTAATGAAAACAATCTCGAATTAAATAAAGAAAAAATAGCAAAAAGAATTATCGATAATGACCTTTCGTTTTACACTAATCTACTGCATATTAGAGCAACATTTTTGGTGAAGATGTCTTTAGAAGCCGCTCATCAAGCAATTAGACACAGGACATGGAATCACGATTTTGAATCGATCTATAACGCAGCAGAAAGATTTGAATATGTTGTGCCACCAAAAATCCAAACTTCCAAGTTTTTACAAAAATATCATGAAATGATTGGCGAGTTATATGACTTGTACAACGAAACGAAATATGAAATTTCACAAGAGGAGGCGGTGATCTTTTTAAGTAATGCTCACTATATTTACGATGTAATAGAATTAGATGGCTGGAACATTATTGGTAATCTTCCGCTTAGAACTTGTGAAAAAGCACAGTGGGAAATTCGTTCAATAGCAAAACTAATAGCTAGCAAAATCGAATGGGGCTCACGAGATATCAATTTCGCTGGTAACAGGACGTTGGCATTTTACGCCTTACCGCCATGCCATACGTTTAATGTATGTTTTGAAGACAACTCAAAAGAAATGTGCCCTATCTACTATCACAAGTTTGTAAAACCCTCAATGAAAAACAATTGAATAAATTTTCACCCCGTGATGTGTAGTGAGTTTTAGTAAATATTCTCCCCATCCGCCGTTTATAATATTATAAATGCGGGGCAGAGTCACACGAACGAAACTTTTTGTCTTATCCTTAGTAACATCTTCACCAATCATATGAGTTGCAACAGGTTTTCCGTTTATTTCCACATCAACTATGTCATAATCAGAAATCGGTTCTAATACGACGTCTACCCTCTTTCCTTTAAATCTTATTTTTACGTAATCTGAACTTTCAAGCACTAAACATTGCTTATCCTTTTTAAAATTGCCATCTAGTTTTATTTTTTTATTCATGTCAAAGTAAATAGCGGGTGTTACTGACATTGGATGTTCCACGTAATTGTTTATAAATTCAAGAAGAATTCTATTGGCAAAATCGTGCTTTATAATATTCTTATTAAGGTATATTCTCTCAATGTCTTCAATGCCGTTTTCTAACCAGTAGTATCCATTACCACCAAAATGTTCAAACAAAATTTCATCTTTGTTTACTATTATAATTGAAGGAATTAATGGCTGTCCGAAGGATTTCCAAATTGTTTTGTTGTTATCAAGGATTACAGGAACTTGAAGGTTGAGCATTTTTAAAAAATTTTTTATATTAGCTACATCCTTTTCGAAAGAAAAACGTGGGATATGTATACCAACCATATCGAATTCTAAATTTATGAGTTTTTCAGATAAATATTTTATCAATTTGGTTGATTCATAACAAGTGTATCTCCAAAAAATTAACAGTTTCAAAGATCCATTCATTTCGTGTTCTACCACAATAATAGCCCCGGCCGGATTCGAACCGGCGTCGGAGGATCCAAAGTCCCCCATCCTTGGCCGCTAGACGACGGGGCTAAAAATAAATAAAAAGAGTTAAAATTTAATTCTTACTATATTAACTCAACAAATCTGATATTTGCTCCTTCAATTCACGAATGGCTTTTAAATAGGCTTTCTCGTATCTAGTCCTTACTTGAAGATAGACGCTTTCTTTTATCTTCTTTTTAGAAAACTGAATATACAAATCTGAGCTGTCACTAAAGGCGCTTTTGGCTTCTCTATACGACGAAATTATCTTGTCAATTTTTGATTTCTCAATTTCTTTTCTCACCAAAGCATCGGTGAGACCTTTTGAAAGCTTTTTTTCGTGCTCGTTCAATGCTACAAGCAATGCGGAAATTATATTTGATTTAATTTCGCCTTTGGAAAGTTTGTCAAAAGACTCCACCGTTCTCTCGAGAAGAGAAAGTGTTTCTTTTAGTAAAGCAACAACTCCCTCACTTATTCGTTGTTCTTTTTTCTTTCTTTTGACTTTTGAATACGTATAGCTTGAAGCCAGAGCTACAGCGCCTATAACAAGAACGAAATAGCTACCTGTGGTAAAAAGATTCGATTGCCGACGTATAGTAATAGGAATATTAAGAACATTACTATTAGGTACAATATTTGTAAAGGTCAAGTAATAGCTTCCAGCTGAAGTGTACCACTCGTCACTTTTCGGTATTACGCCAGACATTTGAATAACCATAGAAGATATATACATACCATAAAAACCTGTTTGCGACAAAGAAGTGACGCTGATTGGGACAGAATAGCTAATGTGTAGCTCGTATTTTGAACCTTGCTGCATTTGATAACGGGTAGTAACAACTAGAGCTGAATAGTTAGGAAAAATATTTGGAGCAAATTTTGAAGTCAAATTTCCAAAGAGATCAGATATAGAGATCGATTTTGTGTTAACGTCGTTTGGCAAAAGAAGATATAACTGATTACCCGCATCATATGAGGACCAAACTACAGTTAATTCATCATTTATTAGCAGTTGATTTTTTGCTACACTAATTTGCCTTATAAGCTTTGTTATATAAGCTTGAAATGACGGTTTTAAATTTGTAGTGGCCTTGGCATACACAAATGGCGGTGTCGTCCCATTAAAATTCAAAATTTGTCCACTAGTCACATTAACAACTTTTGTTTGGGTTTGTACTTGGATTACTGATGGTCCAAGACCTGCCAAACCATATTCAAAAACGCCAGTGTCATTTACACTTACAACAGAATAAGATGCTTGAAAAGGAAAAATTGCTATCCCTGAGTTAAGAAAGCCAGAATAAATATATTTTATGTCGATTTTATCGCCTGCAACTATTTCGTGGGAGAAAACAAGAAGGACACGTGAAGGATTTGTACTGAACTGGTATGCATAGCTCAGATTTGGCCCACTAATTTGAAGTATTTGAATACCTGAACCAAAGTCTGCTATTAAAGAATTTGTACTACCATTCATTATAGTTATAGTATCTTGAGCAATTGCATAATTAGTATATAAAACTGTTTTTCTGTTGACACTAATTACTACATTGTTGTTTGTCGTAGTCGACGCTTCTACCATACTGGATAGTCCAGTTAGCATTATTATAATCAAAGCTACAAAAGCCACTTTTTTAGAAGGCATAATAATACCACATCTAATACCCACTTAAAAGCACTTTCACAAGCTTTTAAGGATAAGTCACGTCTATCAAATACACTGGCGGAACAGTCTTTAACACATATTTTCCGAATCTGTTCCCTACTTTTTTAATAAACTGTTCGTCTTCGCTTGATCGAAGTTCGTCTGGTAACATGTGAGGAATGCCATTTATAATAGGATACCATCTTTTACAAGAAGAGCAAAGTAAAACACCATAATTCACCTCTTCTTTAGATTCATCAATCGGTAACAGAACAAGTTCGTCACTCAAACACACTGGACAGATTAAGATTTGTAGCAAAGACTTGCGCATGTTTATTTCCTTAATTATATTTTCACGCTTTTCTAAAAACTTTAGCAAGCGCAACAGCGTAAACAGCAATAAGAGGAGAGGATAATGGATCAAAGCCAAAGTGAATGACATTTAATAATTCTGGCTTACTTTTCTCAAACTTTAACCTTGCAACTATTTCTGCATCAAAATCTAATGTCCATATTTCCACGGGATCATTAACTTCCATTTTGAAAAGAGAAGTCAGCGGAACAACTTTTATGTCAGGATTGATGTGAGAAGCTATTTTCGCTATCGAAAAAAGCGGACCAGAAGCGGCTATTGTATTAACCAAGCTTTTGGAGGAAGACACAGAATTTAGTATGTAATTTGTAAGAGAGTCTTTATCGATCGCAAGATTGTTCAAAACTCTTTTTAGTCGCAGATTAGAAGTTCTTTCAAAAAGAGCGTTGCAAAAAGCTATTGCCAAGTTTTTCACTCCACTTAGAATTTTTTGCTCCCCCTCTCCAAACGCAAAACTAAATACACCTTCAAGTTTCGTAGATGATGATGTTAAGTGTAATCTATTATAACCCATCACTCTGAGCGTAGAAGTGAGTTGAACCGCAAATTGATGTTCGGGATTACTACTAAAATAAATGTAGTGGGTACTAGGCGACGAATAAGGCGCGTAATAATATTGCGCTGTGTGAAAATCAGTTAATGTAACTGAGTAACCAAATGTGATAAGAGGCCAAGCTATGACTTCTGCATAAATCTCCGAATCAGGATCATACGCAAGAACAAGATTTTGCGAATTTATTATTTCTTTAATGATTTGAAAAAGCTCTTTTTTAGGCGTAATAGACGTAAAAAGGCTGGCATATTCTAAAATTTTGTCCTTTAATTCGTTGTTTAGCATTAAAAAACAATCTTCTTTAAGGTTTATAGGTTTCGCTAAGAATCTAATTAAAGATGCAGACTATTTGGTTTGACGCTCTTACGCCTAAACATCTAAGAATAGCAAAATACGTGAAAGAAATTGCCGAAAGAAAGGGCTATTATTTCCTTCTTACGTCACGTCAATATGACGAGCTTTCCGATATGACAAAAATTTTAGGTTTAAACCCCCTTTTTATAGGAAAACATGGGAAAACTCTTCAAGAAAAAATGATTTATAGTGCAGAAAGGTTGTGTAAACTATTAGAAATAGTCGAAAATTATGACATAAAATATATAATATGTCACGCCTCACCAGAGGCAACAAGAATTGGCTTTGGATTTGGCATAGAAACCATAAATATTAACGATTCTCCTCACGCGGAAGCAGTTGCTCGTCTGACGATACCTTTGACGTCGAGGTTGTTGAGTAGTGCGTTTATTCCAGAAAAAGAATGGCTAAAATATGGTTTAAAGAAAAGCGCCTTAATTAAGTATAAGGGCCTAGAAGTAGTTAGTTGGTTGAAACGAGAAAGACCTATAAGTGTAGAACTAGACCTACAAAGACCTGTTGTTTTATTTAGGCCAGAAGAAGTCAAGGCATCATATTTAAATTCAAAATTTGAGTCTTCCTATTTAACCCCTTTAATCAGAAAGGCTATGCAGCAACTTAAATTTTCGCTAGTTGTTCTTCCGCGATATGATTCGCAAAGGATCGCGTTTAAGGAAGAAATACCAGATGCTCTTATTCTTGAAAAAGGCATTGATGGACTGTCGATCATCGAAGCGTGCGACATATTTATCGGAGGTGGGGGGACGATGACTTGGGAAGCCGCTCTTTTAGGAAAGCCAACTTTGTTCGCCTTTCCTAATGAAATATATATAAGCAAAGCATTAAGACGAATGGGTTTGCTCAAAAGAGTTGAAAGCTCGAATTTTATTTCGGTATTAAAGAAAATCCTAAGTAGACTAGGGTTTTATAAAAAACAATCTAAACTAAAAGCGGAACATGTTCTCACATTAATGGAAGATCCGCTTGATATTATAGAAAATCTAATTCGCTAAAAATTTATCGCGCGCAAATTTTGTGAGCTTATACCAAAAGTAAAAAATAACCGCTATAAGAAAAAGAAAAATAATAGATTTTATGGCATGAATTGTTAGCAAATAGAAAATTCTTGTGTGAGAGGGTTCGCCGATAGGTATTAAAAGTGTTTTTGTGATGTAAAAAACCCCTAATAGCGCTGACCAAAAAAAGAGCATAAGCAGAATCAATGCAATAATTGGATCGCTTTTCAATATTTTCACCACGGTGTCAACAAAAATGTAAAAATGGCTAAAATTATGCTTATAATACTTAACAAATGATAACGAATTATGATTTGCTTTTCTGTTAAAGGTTTTCGTGAAGTAAGAATGTTTGCTAAACTCATCGGCGCTTCTTTACTTGGGTTTGCTCTAATTAGACCGTTTTCTACTATTACTGGTCTTTGCTTGATTTCGTGTCTCTCAAAAATCTTTTTTGCGCTTGCAAAAACAAGGAAACCGTTCATTAGCATGGGCATTATAGCTATAGCACTTACTATTTCTAAATGACTCATAATTGCGAGCATACCAAAAGCGGCGCCAAGTGGTAAGCTACCAACATCTCCAAGAAAGAATCTTGATGGATATCTATTGACAATAAACAGACCTAAAGAAACACCCGCACATAAAAAGGCTAAAAATGAGAAAAATGCAGGGTAGCCCGAATCTAAATCAAAAATAACTAGTGTACCTATTAGCAAATAGTTTGCTATAGAAGCGAAACTAAGTGTGCCATTATATACGTCGTACATGTTATAGGCATTAGAAGTAATAGCTAACGCTATTGGAATCAAAAAAGGGTACAACGTGTAGATGCCATGGATTTGCCCTATTAATGGCAAAAATGGGCGTGGGCTATAAAATTTTATATCGAATAATTCCGCAACAAGCTCGACGAAAACTCCCCCAAAAAGAGAAAGAAATAGTTTAATTTTTCCATTTAAGGGAGATAAATCGTCTACCAAACCAAAAAGAGTATAATACACAAACGTAAGATCGAAAACAAAATCTAAAGATTTCAGCGGAGCTTTTAAATAGAACCATAGCGCTGAAAGAACAAATATCACAAAAAAAGAAGAAACAAGACCTCCCATTTCTGCTACTTTTGGATTAGTTGGCTTATGGACGTCTAAACCATAGTACCCTTTTTTAATAAACATGTCTTTGAGTAGATACAGAGCTATTGAAACAAACGTAGCCGCGACCACAAACGCGGTAATAGACGCGAATAGCATATCAAAAACAACTTACGTTTAGCATTTATTAAGGATTGGCGTTGTATGCGAAATTCATTAGGCTCTTTTGTAGTTACCATTAAACCAAATTAAAACGATTAAGGCTAAACTATTTAGCATGTATATACATAATGAAAATACATTTACAACTTTTATTTTCAGAATCGATAGGTTTATAGAAGAACCTTTAACATATTGTCTAAAGAAATTCTGTAGTGAGCTAAATGATACTATCTGAATAGCTAAATTAGTATAATTTTCAAGCTTTGCTTTTGCATCTTCTAAAATGGCAAATCTCCGAAATGTGCGATTCACACTTCGTCTAAATACATCGTATGGCATAAACGCGGTATCACGCTGGTGTGTGCTATGGAAGTTTTTCGCTTAGCGTGCGCGCTTCTTTGAGCACGCGGTTGTCAAACACATATCAGGAATAACTTAATCCTTAAACCCAAGTGAGATGTCTTTTAATAGAATACTACGCTTGGTCAAAGGTCATTTACTTTTAGTTTTTATGTGTGTTTAGGATACCAATTAAAACGAGAAAATATTCTGAATAATCAGGATATTCGTATTGGTGGTTTCTTTATTTAATGGCTCACCCCATTTTTTGATAAATATCATAATAACATGAATCAAGCATCAATAAAAGTATCTTTTCAGTTTTTGATGTTTTGGGCGTATAACGAGCTTTCAATAATATTTCACAACCCCTTTCGCAAGTTTTTTATGCTTTGGACGTAAACTACTGTTTTGCAATGATTTTATATAAGCTATAAGTATAGATATCAATTCTTAGTGTTTAGTTTAATAACTAAAAACATTAATATATGGCGATGAAACCCTTTCATGTTCGAATTACACACTCACTAACTTGTTTTCTGGACGCTATCAAAACATTAAGAGTAAATTAATAAAGATACTTTTTAAAAAATATAATGTGCCGAATCCCATTCTTATTTTAAACTTTAAGGCGTATAAAGTAACAGCTGGAAAAAAAGGCTTGGCACTAGCTAATGCCGCGCATATACTTTCAATCAACAAAGGAGTTAAATTATACATAGCGCCCCAAATAACTGATACTTCTTTTTTTAGTCTAAATACCGAGGCTGACATTTTAGCTCAGCATTGTGACCCAATAATTGAAGGTCGTGGAACTGGAAAGGTTGGCATTCAAAATTTACTAGAAATAGGCGTAAAAGGATGTCTACTTAATCACTCGGAATATCCGCAATCTATAGAAGAAATAGTTTTTATTGCAAAAAAGAGCAGTGAGATGGGTTTAAAAACATGTCTTTGCGTTCCTGAACCAGATTTTTTAGCAAATTTCAGGGATGCAAAATTTGACATGATTGCGATAGAACCTCCTGAACTTATAGCTGGTCAAGTTTCTGTTTCCAAGGCAAAACCTCAACTGTTATTACGATTCTTTTCAGAAATTGAACGTGCACACCCTGAATCATTGAAGCTATGTGGCGCAGGTATTAAGAATTCTGAAGACGTAAAAATTGCAAAAACGCTTGGTGCTGATGGTATTCTTGTGTCATCAGGGTTTACGCTCGCAAAAGACCCTCTGTTAGCTTTGAATTCCTTGCTTGATGGATTCTTCTGAACTTTCTTCTATTGACGATTCATAATAATATTCTCCAATTTCCTTTTGATACCTATCTAGATAGCTACCTTCTTTATTTACACGCGGTCTACCAGTGTCTTTATCTCTTCTAAAAGTGATATTAAGATCTTTAAGAAAAGAGTTTAAAGCGCTTCGTAAACTTAAAGGTTGGGTGGTTTCTCCTAAAAGACCAGGTTTGCCTTTAATCAAAATAAGATTGTCTGCTATATAATCGATTAATGCCAAATCGTGATCTATAACGAACGCTATAGCGCCTTTGTTTTCAATAGTTCGACGAATGGCCTTTGCTGTAACTAGCCTTTGTTCGACATCAAGATAAGCGCTTGGCTCGTCTAACAAGTATATATCTGCTTTTACTGAAAGGGTAAAAGCTATTGCAACGCGCTGGAGTTCTCCCCCACTTAATTCTTTTATTTGTTTTTGTGAAAGCTTCTGGATCTGTAGTGGTTCATACACTTCAGTTAAGAACTGTTCGTCTTGTAATGCATGAGCAGACATCTTTTTAAATAATTCTTCAACAGAACCATCAAATTTTGGGCTTAATGTTTGGGGTTTGTAACTTAATATTAGCGATCTACCTTTTAAGTAAGCTTTTGAGAAGTATTCATATAACGTTTTTACAAATGTTGTTTTACCAATACCGTTTTCTCCTATTATACCTACAATTGTTCCTTTACTCACAGATCCTTCAGTAATTTTTAGTTTAAAACCATTTGTGTATTTCGTCTCTAAATTTGGCCATTTATACTCTTCTATTTTGGCAATAAACTCATCAGAACTTCTTTTTGTAAAGAGAATTTGATAACTCCTAAATTTCATATTTACATCAGGTAAATAACCTTGTAACAAATAATTTATTCCGTTTCTTGTACTATATGGATTAGAAAAATATCCATAAGCTCCTGGTTCACCATACACGATCGTTACATAATCTGCAAGATAGTCTAGTACTATTAAATCGTGTTCAACCACCACCACATATTTGTTTTCTTCTGCAAGTTTTCGTATCGCTTTTGCCATGCTTAAGCGTTCTTTTACATCAAGAAAACTGGCCGGCTCATCAAAAAAATATGCGTCTGCTTGTTGTGAAATTGTGTGAACTATTGAAGCTTTCTGCAACTCTCCCCCACTAAGTTCTTTCATTTTTCTAGTTAATAAATGGTTTAGATTAAACTCTGCCAAAAGTTCTTGTCTATAATTTTTCAAATATTCGGAAAGCGGCACATCTTTTCTTAAATGATCTAAATACTGGGGCTTTACAGCTATTTTGATTCTTGATTGATAGAGATCAGAAAAATATTTTTGCAACTCTTTTCCTCTAAAGAATTCTATTACTTTTTTTCTTTCGCTTTCGTTAAATCCCAAATTAGGTACAATTTCTCCAGAGAGTATTTTTATCGCAGTCGTTTTCCCTGCACCATTACGCCCTATTAAACCTAATACGGCGCCTTTCTTTGGAATAGGTAACCAGAAAAGAGAAAAGCCACTAGAATGATATTTATGTACAACCACCTTAGACCATGCATCAGGAACGTTTACAATTGAAATAGCCGAAAATGGACATTTATTTACACAAATTCCGCATCCTATACAGAGGTTTTCATCTATCTTAGCTTTTTTTGTTACATTATCGATTATAATTGTTTCTGGTTTTGTCCTTTCAACAGGGCAAACTCTAATACAAAGTGTATCACATTTTTCTGGCCTGCATTGGTCTTGTTCTACCGCAGCTATACGCAACTTTGTATGTCACCAATTATTCTTCTCCTTCTTCCTCTTCTGAAACCATGTCATACGATTCTAAAAAAGCCTCACGTAATTCTTGTTGAAGCTTTTCGTCTTCTTCTTGTGTTTCGATGACCACGTCAATAGATTTTTTTACAGGAGTGACTTTTTCTTCTATTTTACTAGAAGTATACGGCGCTGTGGCACCACATTTTACACATTCGAGTACTAATTTTTTCTTTTCTCGTTTGCGTATCATTACTCCACCACATTTAGGGCAATATTGCACAATAAATCTACCTAATAAAATATTTCATCATGAATAAAAGACCTACTCTTCCTCTTCTATTTCCTCTTCCTCTGGAAATTCTTCAAGATCTTCCTCTAAAAACTCATCTTCTACATCAAGGTCTTCCTCAAAATCTTCTTCCTCAAATTCTTCCTCTTCTATTTCCTCTTCCTCTTCACTCATTTTTTAACACCCTATGCGTTGCCAATAGGAAGTAAACACTTATTTAAATCCTGCTAAATTCGGATGTGTGCTACATGCCTTTTATTCTAAGGCCAATAAAAATTTCAGCTTTTTATAAAGGATTCAAAACCATATAAAATGAAATAAATACGAACATGGATTAAAACAATTGAGGTAATCACCGCGGTTTTCTCAATAATGTTATATAGATTCTAGAAAATCCAAAATCGTGCAGAAAAATTGTAAAGAAAATTTTATTAGTTGTTGCGATTCGCCTTTAACAGTGTAAGTTTAGAAATACCCAGTGATATTTGTCATCGTTTGTACTTCAGGAGTTGCATTTTTCTTTATTTCAAAAAGTCGATGGTGTGATGATGAAGTCTTATGCTTGATTGCAGGTTTTTGATGCCCAACGTAGCAGTTCACTATATCACCACACTTATTATTCCCCCCAAGTTTAAAATATGGGATTGAATTGCCTAAAAAAAGGAGAAATCGTGGTAGAGCAAAGGGAGCTAAGGGACATGCTGAATTAATACAATGCGACAGCTGTGGTGCATGGGTGCCAAGAGACAAGGCAATTCGAGTTACCAAAACAGTTAGCCCTGTCGATCCTCAACTTGCAAAAGAACTTGCTAAAAAGGGAACTATAATCCTTAAATCGGTTGTTACAAAAAGTTATTGTGTGAAATGTGCCGTATATATGGGTCTTCGCAGCCAAAGAGCTAAAGAAGAAAGAAAAAAAGAATTTTATTAGATTAGTTACTTTGAAAGTTTTTTTCGTCCATAGTTAAGTCTTTGAATTACTGTAATGTTCGAAAGTATCGCTAAGATGAAAAAAATATATGTTGCATAACTAATAAATAAAAGCGCGATAAAAAGCAATAAAATTCGCTCAGGTCTTTCAACTATTCCAATGCTAGCTAAAGAACCTATTTGTTCCAATTCTAATCTAGCCCTTGTATAACTAGTAAGCAAAGAACCAACTAAAGCCAGTGAGGCAATTAAAAACGGCACATGAGTGTTCCACCAAATTGAAAGAATAAGAATAGAATCAACGTAACGATCTATAACAGAGTCCAAAACTCCTCCAAATCTCGAAACTCTGTTTGTTAATCGTGCCAATGCGCCGTCTAGCGCGTCAAAAAGGGCGCTAAATAGGAAAATTATTGCTGCTAAATAATACAGCTTTTGAAATATTAAAAAGGCAGAAACAAGCGCAAGCAAAAATCCAATAATCGTTAAAGAATTGGGTGTAAGACCGAGCCTCGCGAAAACGCTTACAGTTTTTGTTAACAGAGCGTTAAATGCATGCTTAAACCTATTTAGCATATTTTAGAATTTTTGAAAAAGAATTTAAGGTTTCAGATAAACGTCTTAAGAATAAATCGACAATTTGAACTAGCGAAAGTCAAAAAACCCATCATTTAAGTACACAATATTGAATGTTTAAGAAATCAGTAAGACAATTATATGACCAAGTAAAATTTATTTGAAATTGAATCTCATACTGCATCAAGCAAGTAAGCGTGAAATAGAAGGATTAAATGTTTATTTAGAACCACTTAATTTTAATAAAAAAAGTAATACATTGTGGATTGCTAAAATAGACAAAGAAGTTTCAGTGTTGTTATTAGACAAGAAAATTCCAATAATAGTCAGAGTTTCAAATAATGTAGTTCCCTTTCTAACAGTTGCATCGAAATACGAAAGTTTATGCTCAATTATTGAAGTTGATAAAGGAGCAGTTGAAAAAATCTTGAATGGCGCAGATGTAATGGCGCCTGGTATAACGTTTCTAAAAGAAGGTGTGATAAATTCGGTTTTAGTCAAATCACCCGAAAAGCAAACTATTGCCGTAGGAATTTTTCATTCTGATTGGAGAGACAATTTTAAGAAAAGAAAAGGAAAAGTTGTTATTAATCTTCACTATAAAAATGATAAATTATTTAAACGTTTATCTGAAAATTCAATTTTACCAAGGGAAACCTTTTAATTTAAGCCGATACGCTATTCTATTCGTTAACAAATGAATAATTGGAATAATATACAAAGATGTAGTCACAATTTGTAATTGCAAGCTAGCTGGTAATAAATCGCCAAAAACCTCAAAATTACCATTCAAAAATACACTAATGAGACTCGACAAGAAATACCCTCCCAAGACAAAGTCAAGTTGATCTAAAAGAGGAGCTGGAGATCCCCTTGGGAAACCCAAGCGTCTTTTTATAAAAGCACCAGCTAGATCGCCGAGCAAAGCACCTATAGACAGACTACTATCAATTACTAATGTTTCAATTCTTTTAGTTGCCAAAAAAGCTTCAAGTACACTAATGATAATACCCGCCGTGCTTCCTGCAAAAAACCCCTCGAATGTCTTTCCATCTCCGAATAATCTAAAGCCATCTGATAAAGTTTTACCTGAGTCTAGAGGGTGTCCTTTTTTTATAAGAACAGGAGTCGCATTAGCCACCATTGCAGGAAGTAAATAGTAAAGCGTAAAAACGATAACAACAAGTTCATTCAGCTCTTTTCACCTTAAAACCTTTTTCATTTATTACATAAAAGCGTCTCTCTTCTTTTTCCATTACTGGAAGACGAGCCAAATAGAGGTGTTTCTTCTGACTTAAACGAGTTAATAATAGTTGATAGTCGGAAAAATAATTAAATGGATTATAACCAATTGATTTTTTGCTATAATTCTCTGAAACACCAAGTGTAAGTATAACTGAAATATCTTCATAAAAGATTAGATGCCTTATTTCAGCAAGAAAATTTATAAGCATGCGCCTATAATGAATTGCCAATTTTGGATATTTTGAAAGAAAGTTTATATACAAATCTGTAAAATTATCGTACACCAAAAGGCTCGGTTTCATTTCTTTTACAAAACGCAATACTTGCGCTTCGTTTGTGTCTGAAGCAAATCTAATAAAAAAAATGTTACATAAGTTTTCGAATTTTATGCGGTACGCTTTTACTAATTGGAAAAACTTGAAAATAGGTATTTGTCTAGTTCCTGATAAAAACAATACTCTTTGACCCTTTAGAGAAAAGAGTAAAGATGCTAATAACGCAAAAAGAGTTTTTCCTGAAGATTTACTACCATAAACAAGACAAATTTTCCCTGAATCTATTGATCCAAAGTGCAATTGCCTAAATGGGTCAAGCATGTTAAAATCTTGCATTATAACCAAAACCTTCTAACATATTCTAAAGCATTATTAAAATCAACTCTTTTCACAATACATTTTCTAAACCACTTTGGCATGGTTTGAATGACATCTCTTCTACAAAATCTTTTATCCATAAGTAAGCCAATTCCTCTGTCATTTGGTCCGCGGACAGACCTACCTACTGCCTGGACAGCTTTTTGAACGCTCCAACTTATATAAGCTGGTATCTCGCTATTTTTGTGGTAAAATCGTCTGTATTTATTTACGCGTTTTGTTAAGAAAGGCTTAGGAAAGGGTAAACCCAAACCCACAACCAATACTATATCCACACCTCCTGTATATTCGTGCCCTTCAGCGCTTTTACCTCCTTGCACGTCAAAAATTAGTCTTACTTGATCTTTTAGAAGAATGTAGGTAGTTTGATCATTAGTTAAGCGCCAATAAGGATCAATCATCAAAAGCTCATCAAGAGTCTTATATAGATACTCGTATGAAGGAAAATATACTGCTATATTTCTTCCTGGCGATGCTGCAAAAATCTTCTCAACTCTATTAGCAACTTCGTAATAGTCTTTATCCTTTCTTTCTATATATCGAGTTGTGAAATCATCGATTAATAGAACGCTAAGATCTTTTTTTGTATAAGGACTTGGCAAAATTTCTACAAAAAGGGGGCGATTTCTCACGATTACTTCGTATGCTTCTAGAGAACCTGGTGTTGCAGATACGAATATTCCCGATTCAAAGAAAACGAATCTATCTGAAAGTTTATCTTCAGGTATTCCAACAAAACCTTCACAAATGTTATTTCTTATATATAATTTTTCATAAAATTCATTTGATAGCAACTTTATTTTTTCGTAGTCTTCAACAAGAGCGTTTAAATACTTTACATTTTTCATAATTATTTGTTCTTCTGCCTCTTTCTCAAACGCTGAAAAGGGGTCACAAATTTTCGTGAACTTTTCTAGTAATGCTTTTTTTGACCAAATTCTTTTACTTCTTAAAATTCTTTCAAAGACGATACCAACTTTTGAAGTAAATCTTAATTCAAAAGAAAAACAATTTACACCTTTGTTAATCAAATTATGACACTCATCGACAAACACAAAACTTCGTGGTAAATATTGAGAAATTTTGAACCAAGGTTCTTCATATAATAGATAAGCTTGGGGGCAAACGATAATATCTGCTTCTTTAATACTTTTCCAACTAGCTTCGTATGCGCAAACTCCTTTTGAGGCGTAGTATTCTATTGCTTCTTCTTTGGTAAGAAGCCATTTTGAATGATCCATCGTTGGTTTTCCAAAAACACAAGTTCCCCTTAGTTTGCTGATTGTGCATATCGCTTTTGGTTGGCTAATACCATCAGCACAACAAAATGCGCTTCTACTACCTATTGTAATCACTTTTTGTTTTTCGGCTAACTTTCTTATTTCTGAGATCACTCTTGCAATCTGTGAGTAAGTGGAACAAAAGATCGCTGACTTAATACCATGATCGCTTAGTACTTTTGCAGCTACGGCAATACAAGTCGTTTTTCCTAAACCATTCGCCGCTTCTATGAGTGAAAAAATCTTTCGTTTTTGCGTCAAAAAAATTATCTCTAGAATTCTTTTTTGTATTTCAGTAGGAAAATACGCAAAGGTCGATAGCGCCTCTTTTAATAATTGTTCCGTTTGTTCCACGTAGTTATTATTTATAAAAACTTAATACGACACCTTTTCAGAAAGAAATTCTCGTTTGAAAACTTTTGTCGCGGCTAACGAAACAGCTTCTCTGTGTTTAGGCAGAGTGTACACCCTTATTACTTCCATATAACGGGTTAATGCTTCACCAATTGGTGAAATTTTTGCTAGACTTAACAATTTTTTGTTTTTTTCATCAAATATTTTAACATCAAAAGTTTTATCGCCAAAGGTGCCCAATGGTATTGTTGGCAATGCTGGTGAATCAATAAAAACATCTTCGACATCTACCCCAGCCTCAGTCGCTATGCTTTCAATAATCGCGAAAACAACTTTTTCATTTTCCATGATCCTTCCAGACGGGTCCGTTTCATGGCGCAAAATTTCATAACAGCTTTTTAAGAGTTCTCTTTTCTGCAACATATTAAACAGTTGCTGAGATTTCTTTTTTTCTTTTTCTTTAAATTCCGTTTTGCACAGTTGTCGTAATTTGCTCCAAACATAACCATCATCTAATCCAAGGTATTCTTGCGACGAAATTTTATCACTTATTCCTAATTCATCTGAAAAAGAGCCTAAAATTTTGTCAAACATAGTTTCTGCCGCTCTTACTGTGCGATGATAATAAACCGCTTTAAACATTTCATAGCGCGCTATGATAAACTGTTCTAGTGCATACAAAGCGTTATAGTTTATTACTAAATCATTTGAATAAACTTGAAGCCCTTCTATTAATCTTCGGTGATCGACCTTTCCGTAAGGAACGCCAGTAAAATGAGCGTCTCTATTTAAAAAATCTAGTTTGTCAACGTCGACTTGACCAGCTATAATTTTACTAATAACTTTGCTGCCTTTATAATCTGCTTGACCAATTGCTAATTTAGACATCAAGTTTTTATCGTAACCTTCTTCTTCCAATTTGTCGCCTATTTCAGTTTCTAAAATTAATTTGCTTGTCATATCCTCATGTGTTAATCCCGTTTTCTTTTTTAGTGTGTTTTCAGAAGAGTGCGAAAATGGACCATGTCCTATATCATGTAGAAGCGCACCTAGTCTGGCAATTTGCCAAGCGTCCTCTCCTAAAATGCCATCTTCAATAAGTTTTTGGGCAGATAAACCTGCCAAATGCATGGCACCAATCGAATGACTAAAACGAGTGTGTATACCTCCTGGATAAACTACGAAAGCCATTCCTAACTGTTTTAAACGATGAAGTCTTTGAAAAGTTTCTGTATCAATGATTTTTCTCTCAATCTCAGTAAATGAAATGTATCCATGAATAGGGTCCATAATTTCACTATAAAATTTTTTGTTCACAATACATTAATATATATTACAGTTAAAAATTTGTTATGGCCACATTAATCGTATTTGAAGGTATCGATGGTTCTGGTAAAACTACTCAAGGAAAGTTACTTTCAGAAAATTTAAAAAGTTTGGGTTTAAAAGTTCAACTTTCAAGTGAACCAACTGATGGCCCAGTAGGAACGTTGATAAAACAAAAAATATTAAGAGAAGGTTCAATTTCTCTTCCACTATCCAACGCCCTTCTTTTTGCTGCAGACCGTGCTTTACATTTGAAGGATATTAATTTGACAGAAAAAAATTTTATTTACATTTTAGATAGATATTTTTATTCTTCACTTGCTTACCAAGGTGCTTGTGGTGTCCCGCTGAGCTACATAGAATTTATTAATTCTTTTGCACCCAAACCAGACCTAGTGTTTTTGCTTGATATAGACCCTGCCATAGGTTTAAGCCGATTAAAACAATTTGATAAATTTGAAAACCTTTCGTACTTAAACAAAGTAAGAAAGCTATATTTGTATCTTGCCAACAAATACAATATGATTGTATTTGACGCAACAGAAAAAAGTGAAGTATTAGCGAAAAAAATTTTTGATGTTGTTAAGAAAAAATTGGGTATTAATTGTAAATAAGCTAAATGTGCTACAACAACTTAAAAAGAATAGTTAAACGTCTTCTACCTTATGTTTCTGATATTAAAAAATAAGTTAATCTTTAACTGTTTCTAATGTGCTTACCACTTGCCATAACTGAACCCTAGTATGGGGAGGCATATTAGGATCTTGGGAAATCTGGTCAACAAGACTTATGGCGTTTGCAGCTCTAACGCCCGCTGTAAGATTTTTTGATTGCAGTATTTTCGATGCTTCTTGGGCCGTCTTTCTTATATTTCTTGGAATAGTATTATCATCGGATATTTGCTGTAGTATTATTAAAGCTTGTTTAATTTTTTCCTCATTAGTCATTTTGAGAGTCATACTTACCGACCTCCACTTCTTTATGAATAAGATAGAAATATATACTTTTGGTTAGAAAGTTTAGTCATGTCATCGCAAATAAGCAAAAAAATTGCGAGAATGCTAATGGAAGGGGCTAAACTTAGACAAGAAGCGTGTCCTGCCTGTTCCTCACCATTAGTTCAATTAAAATCAGGAGATTTATATTGTGTTAATTGTGAAAAAAAAGTTGTAATAGTTTCAAATGAAAGCGATATTATTGAAAAAGCCTCTCTACCATCAACACTGAGCAATCTTGAAAACGTTGCTTCGTTTTTAATAGAGCAATCAATAAATCGGCTTAAGGGTAGCACGCCAGCATCAATGAATATTGAGCTACAAAACGTTTTGCTTTTGTTAGACATAATTAAAAAGGTTAGAGAACTTAAGAAAGCTTAACTATTAAGCGATAAAGATTAATACATTATCAAAATAATATGTAATACATAGTTTTATAGACTTTCGTTGGATACAAACTAAAGATGGACGATCAATAATTATCTGATTTGAACGTTGTTATGAATTAGCTTTTGCATTAACAAGAAATTTGCACTTTATTAAGATTATGCTGAATTAAAATCGAGCAAGTATAACAATCAAGTATGAAAAACTGATATTCACACAACCTTTTATTAAAACTTACTTACAAATACAATCAAAGATGTGTAACTAATTGAAAATCCCAAAAATGAGTTCTTGGTTTTTGGATTATAACGCGGTGAAAATATACTGAGTGTTTGGTCCGTCACTGTAATGCATGCATAATCGCAAGATAACAACTCTGTCGTATGCGGGGTGTGGGATTTGAACCCACGCAGCTCTACGCGACGGAGCCTGAGTCCGCCTCCTTTGACCAGGCTCGGACAACCCCGCTTAAAGGTTTTATTTATTATGTTGATTTAAAGTTAATTGTCCAGATTGGCGATGAATGTGTAAACCAAGAGCGGAAGTTTTAAAACGCTATCAGAAATTCTACAATGACTTCGTATATGGGGAGGGTTGTTATTATAGCAAAGTGAATACAAATACATCCATCCTATATGTGATGTTGTTTTACTCAACTAAATGTAACTTATTCTGTCCAAACCACTAATAAAGGGTTAGCATAAGATTAAATTCATGCTTAAATCGTTTGTGTATAGGGCCCGTAGCTCAGCATGGACAGAGCGGCGGTCTCCGGAGCCGTAGGTCGAGGGTTCAAATCCCTCCGGGCCCGTGGGGGTCTTAATAATCATGAAATCTGCAACAGGTGGAACTTTTGCAATAATACACAAAGGACACACTAAGTTATTCTATGAGTGTGTAAAAAGAAACACAAACGTTACGGTTGGTGTTACATTATTTCCATTAGTTGAAAAATACCATCCAGTACCAAGCTTTGAGATAAGGAGCTATAATGTAAAAAAATTCTTTATCACTAATTTTAATATCGAACCTGAAATTTTTCCTTTAAAAGATCATTATGGTCCCGTAATTTTCGAAAAAGATTATTCTTATCTTATAACCAGTGAAGAAAATTTACCATATGCGTGTGAAATTAATAAAATAAGAATTTCAAAGGGCTTTTCACCAGTTACAATAATAGTTGTTGAAACCGTTAGAGCGTTTGACGGGAGGCCAATTTCTACGACACGTATATTAAACGGTGAAATAAATATTGATGGTGAACCACTAAATCATTATGTTGGTGAATGTCAATGGTAATATATCTAACAGAGATTGAGAAAAAGATTTTTGATTTTATTTTGGCGAAGGGTCGCACATCTCATGAAGAATTATGTAATGCTTTCGATCGTCCAAAATCATTTGTTGCTTCTATTTTAGACTCTCTTGAAAAAAAAGGTTTAATTAAAAGCTTTAAAGTCGAAGTTCAAAAAGCTGTTTTAACAAGAAGAGGTGAAGATCTTACTCAACTACCTGAAGATCTTATCTATGAAAGTCTTTCTAGAAAGGTCTCCATAGATGAAATTAAGGGATTAATACAAATGAAAGAGGAAGACTTTAATGCTGGAATTGCATGGGGATTAAGAAGGGGACTTTTCAAGATCATTACCGAAAATGGGAAAAAATTTCTAGTTGTTGGTGATCATAAAGATACACTTTCTAATACATTTTTTGAATTAAAAAAGAAAAAAGAAATGTTTATTACACCAGAAAAGCAATCTGATTTTTTAATTTTAAAAGAAAGACAGATTGTTCAATACAAAACAGAAACTAAAATTGAAGTTGTTCCTAATGATTCTGTTGATATCAGACAAATTGTAATTGGACAACCTGTGCTTACACATGAAATGTTGGTAACTGGTAATTATAAAAATCTTGATCTCCCAACAATTCCGCTTTCTTTTTCTAAAGAACCCTTTTATCAAAGGGGGAAAAAGCATTTTTATATTGAATTTTTAGAAATAGTAAAAGAGATTTTGATTTCCATGGGTTTTGAAGAGATGTTTGGGCCATATGTCGAATACGAATTTTGGAATTTTGACGCATTGTTTGTCCCGCAAGATCACCCTGCGAGAGAGGTGCAAGACAAATTTAACATATCAAATAAAGATTTAATTTTAGACCCTTCTATACCGCCAGAAATAGCTGAAAATGTTATGAAAACCCATTTAAATGGATGGAAAACTGGTTCTTTAGGATGGAGAAACAAATGGGAAATGAGCAATGCTTGCACATTAATCTTAAGATCGCACACAACTGCAGTGTCTATTAGAAAATTAGCGCAAGGTGTACACAATGAATTTAAATATTTTACAATCGATCGTAACTTTAGACGCGATGCCATTGACGCAACACATCTACCAGAGTTTCATCAGTGTGAGGGAATAATTGGAGGGGAGGGGCTTAATTTGAAAAATTTGTTTGGAATTCTTGAAGCCTTTTCAAAAAGTCTCGGCGTGGAAAAAATTAGATTTAAACCAGGTTATTTTCCGTTCACCGAACCAAGCGTAGAAGCTTATATTTATCATGATAAATTGGGATGGATTGAAGCAGCACCAGGTGGAATTTTCAGACCAGAAGTAACGCTACCGCTGGGAATAAAGGTTCCTGTTTTAGCATGGGGGATTGGAATTACTCGATTTGCGATGGTATATTATAACCTTTCAGACATTCGAGAACTGTTTTCGCAAAACTTAGATTCTTTGTTGTTAAAAGAAGAGGTGCAGATAAAATTTGCCCACAATAAAGGTTAAAAAGTCACACATTGAGAAGCTTTTGACAAAAAAATTAGAATTCGAAGAACTTGATTTTTTGCTTTTCAATTTTAAAGGAGAAATAGAAAACGTCATGAACGATGAAATAGAAATCGAATTAAGCACCGATAGGCTTGATCTTCTATGTGCTTCTGGTTTGGCTAGGGCTTTTAGAAGTTTTTTAAATTTAAGAAAACAACCTCTTATAATAAAAGAAGATAAGGATTTTAAAATATTTAATGATTATACAAGTATAAGAGATGTAAGACCATATATAGCTAGCTATATTGTTAGAAATGTCAAACTTGACACAGATGCGGTTATGGATATTATAGCGTTTCAAGAAAAACTCCACGAAGTGGCCTCTAGAGAGAGAAAAAGATTTGCTGTTGGTTTACACGATGTTTCTAAAATACGTTCTCATGAATTGATATATGCTGGTTTGCCTCCAGATCAAATTTCGTTTGTTCCTTTAGGTAATGAAAGAAATATGGGCGCTAAAGAAATTCTGAAAGAAACTCAACAAGGGAAAGAATATGGAAAACTCCTAGCTGGAAAAGATAGGTATCCGCTTTTTTATTCGAAAAATAATGAAATACTCTCTATGCCTCCTATAATTAATTCTGAGCTTACGAAATTAACAGACTCGACGACTACAATTTTAATAGATGTTACTGGCGATTCTTTTGAGACTGTAAAAGCAATAGCGCAAATGTTGGCAGTTAATATTGCAGAGTATGGTGGGGAAATAAGTAGCATACCAATTTTATGCAAAGAAAATGAGGGGCTTCACACACAATCGCTTACAGAGTTTTCTTACAAATCTGAATTTAACGAATTTAGATTAGACCCCAGTGAGGTAGAATCAGTATTAGGATTAAAAATATCACCAGAAAATCTTACAACTCTTTTAGAAAAATGTGACTTTAAAACATTATTACGTGATCATGAGTTAATTGTTCAAGTTCCGCGTTACAGACTAGATGTATTACATAAAGTAGATATAATTGAAGATATTGCAATAATGTATGGATATCACAAGATTGAGCCTGAATATCCAAGGCATTATACTCGTGGTAAATTGCATCCATTAACCTTAATACTCAGAGCTAGTAGAAATAGTCTTTCATTGTTAGGGTTCGTTGAAGTAAATAATTTTATGCTTGCTTCTGAACGTGAAATAGAAGATTTTACATTTGGCTTTGAGCCTATAAGAATAAATAATCCTAAACCAGAAGAGTTAAATGTTTTGCGAACGTCTATCATTAGTAAGCTACTAAGTTTTCTTTCAAAGAACAAAAACAAACCAAAGCCGATAAAAATTTTTGAAACTGGAGGGGTCTGCTACTCTATAAAAAACGTTTATAAACAGAGCTTTAATGTAGCAGCACTTATATGTGACAATATAGCAACATTAGCGGATATAAAGAGCTATCTTAATCAATTTGCTTTAGACTTAGGGCTTAACATTGAATTTAGAGAGAGAAAAATGGATTGTATAATCCCAAAAAGGGGAGGTAAAGTTTTTATTGGCGACTCAGAAATTGGTGTTATAGGAGAGATTAAACCCGAAATTCTTTTAAAAAGAAATATAGAATATCCAGTAGCGTTTTTTGAATTACGTCTTTTTGATTCGGATTTAACAAAATTGACTTTTTAAGTGAGTCTTAGAATATTTGAAACAGGTGCGGCCACTAAAGCCCGATTCGAGGGCTACAGTAAGGGGGCGTTATGCCCGCTATGAACTGTAGTGTCAGAGGTCGGGCGACAGGCCGCACCTTTAGCTATGCTTATAATAACCAAAGTGAATTTTATTTTTGATAAAAATGGGTGGCATTTCTCCAAATGCTACGAAATATATAATTCGTGCTACATGTGAAGTTGAAGGAATAGTCGATAAAAGTGACGTTATAGGGGCTATTTTTGGTCAAACAGAAGGTCTTTTCAATGAAGAATATGATTTTAGATCACTCCTTGAAAAGGGGCGAATAGGAAGAATTATAGTTGATTTGGAAGTACATGAAAACAAAAGCATTGGCAAGATACTAATACCTTCGAATTTAGACAAAGCCGAAACAGCGCTTATAGCTTCAATTGTTGAAAATATAGAACGCATAGGTCCTTATTCAGCAAAAATCACTTTAGAAGAAATAGAAGACACACGAGTAGAAAGAATAAACAAAATTATTTCAAGAGCAAAAGAAATTTTAGAAAATTGGGAAAGAAAACAGCAAAAGGTAGATGTAAAAGAGCTTTTACAGGATTTACTCGGTAGAGTCAGAGAAGCTTCTTTAATACAATATGGACCAGAAAAATTGGACGCAGGACCAGAAATTGATACGTCCGATTCTATAATAATTGTGGAGGGACGGGCCGATGTTTTAAACCTTTTAAGGTATGGTTATAGAAACGCAATATCTTTAGGCGGCGCCGCAGAAAAAGTGCCAAAAACAATTATAGAGTTGTCAAAAACAAAAGAAACTACAGTTTTCTTAGATGGCGACAGGGGTGGTGATCTCATTTTAAAGCGACTTTTAGAAGTTGCCGAAATCGACTTTGTAGCAAGGGCTCCTCAAGGAAAAGAGGTGGAAGAACTCACTGGAAAAGAAATCATGAAGGCGCTCATGTCAAAAGTTCCTGTAAGTGAAGTTGTTGGTCACATTCAAACTCTTCATGAGCAAATACCCAAACAAAGATTTCCCGTACCAGAAAAGATTTTCAACTACGTGAAAAATTTAAATGGTACGCTCGAGGCAGTTATTTTGGACAAAGACCTTAACGAAATTAAACGCATACCTGTTAAAGAAATGGCAGAAGTTTTGCAAGATATTAAAGACAAAATGCCTTTTGCGGTAGTTTTTGATGGTGTAATAAGTCAAAGAATACTCGATATTGCAATGGAAAAATCAATTCAATATGTGATTGGAAATAGACTTGGCAACATAGTTAGAAAACCAAGTGGTGTCGTTGTTTTAACTTTCGATGAAATAGTGAGTTAATGAATGAGAGTTCTCTCGTTTAATCAAAAAGAAGGAACAGTTTCTCTTCAAATTACGAACACAAATGATCTTTGGGTTTTAGAGACGCTTCTAACTAAAGGTTGTGAAGTAGAATCTAAAACGACGAGAATGATAAAAAGCAGAGATGGAACAGAAAGGGGCGAAAGAATTGCAACAAAGCTTAGGATCAAGGTCGAAAAAGTTTCTTACGAACCTTTTACAGATTCGCTTAGAGCTACTGGTAGAGTTGTTTCAGATCCCGACGAAATAGGTGTTTTGGGATCTTATCACACTTTAGTTATTCGTGTAGGGTCGATTGTAACAATTATAAAAGATACTTGGAGTAAAAGTGAACTTGATGAACTGAAAAGAGAAAATTCATTAAACCCACTTCTTATTATTTCTGTTGATTATGATGAAGTTGCACTTGCCAAATTATGGGATTATGGTGTACAAATTCTTGGAACATGGTTTTTAGAAAGGCCAGGAAAACAAGATGAAAAAATTGATGAAAAATTAGAAACGCAAATAATCAAATTGGCAACAGAATTAAAAAATTATATTGAAAATTCGGGTTTGCTTGTCTTTGCTGGCCCAACACATTTAAAAGAAAAAATAAGAAACCAGTTGTTTTCTATGCTTGGTATGCGAGCTAAAGATTTACAGTGGTATTTACTCGACACTTCTTACGGCGGAACGGCTGGTATTAAAGAAGCTGTTGAAAAAGTTTTAGAAAAATCATTTGTTCAAAAAATAAGGATAGGATACGAAATTAGAACACTGGAGCGCTTGATGAACGAATTGCTATCAGACGATGGCAGGGCGTTAATTGGATTAAGTGATGTAAAAAAAGCTATAGAGATGGGTGTTGTAAAAGAATTAATCGTTTCGGCTCGTATGTTCAAAGACAAATATGAGGAATTAATACCATTAATTGTCAAAGCAGAAAGTTTTGGAGCAAAAATTGTCTTTGTGTCAGAACATCATGAAAAGGGTGAGGAATTAATTGGGCTTGGAGGAATAGCTGCTATCTTGAGATTTCCTATTAAATTTTACAACACCTCATAAATTGGTTCATTGAAAACTGGTAAAAATCTTATCGTTTTGTTTCCTGATCTTCTTATCGCCGTGCCGTCATCTAACAATTCGGCTTTTTTGTATTGCTTGGCATAAAAAGAAGCAACTAACCTATTTCTATACTGAATTTGATATTTGGAAAGCACAGTGCAATAATGAACTGGTAGAATTTTTTGTAATTCTTTTAAAATACTTGTAATTTTATTTTCTGAAGCGGCCAATAATGCGTTTTGGCATTGATCATGTTTAATTTTAGCGGCGAAATAGTTTTCCTCATTTATTTCATATTCATCTAAAATCATAAATTGTGCACCGCATTCTTTTGCTCTTTTTGCAATTTCTATGTAATCTAACTCTGGTAGTGCTGGTATTTCGACACCCACTCGCCAAGGAAAGCGTGATGCTACTTGAATTGAATCCTCGACTCCTTTGGCTGCTATTATATGGAAGCGTATTTCATCTAAGCCAGAGATGAAAAGGCGTTCAGCGTTTTCGAGTTTTAAATTTGGAAAGCCACTATAAAGATGTATATGATGTTTTTTACCAAACTCCTTTTTTAAGGCTGTAATGTATTCTATAACTCTGTTTATGACAACTAGAGGTTCACCGCCAGTGATCGCAGTGCCCAACGCACCAGAATTACGCACCTCTTCTATTGCGTCTTCGACGCTGTTTACTAGCCTTTCGTTCGCGTAAACTTTATCTTTCCACATCTTATCAGAAGAAACTGGGCAGTAATAGCATTTATTAGGACAAAGACCAGTTATGAATAATGTCATCTTTCGGCCAATAAGACATAGTGCACAGCCTTCTTGTAATGCTCCATAAGATATATTAAGATTCCTCAATATCATCAAAATATTAAACTAATAAACCAGATTATTAAGGCTCCTATTACCAGGCGCTTTCCCGTTCTTCTTTCAAGACCTGTAGCCCATAATATAGTACCTATTAATAAAACCATAAGTGCTACAGGCTGTAAAATTTGTAATAGTGCCTTAAGAATTGAATATAGAAACCAATTTACGAAGCTTACGGTTTGATTCAAAGCGTTTTGCAGAATGCTCTGAACGTGAGATTCTAATGATGGTGTTGTTGATGACATCAAATATAAATTAGATGTGATGATAATAATTTACAAGATGGACAGATTGTTTTGTGAATGCGGAGAAAAAGCGGTGTATTTGGACAACAATTCAGGAATTTCATATTGCAAAAAGTGTTTCTTAAATTACATATATAAAAAAGCTGTCAAAACGATTAAGCATTATAATATGATAGAAATTGGTGATAAGATTCTTTTAGCGGTCTCAGGCGGTAAAGACAGTATCGTTCTAGTTGATATTATGGGCAAACTTGCCAAAAAACTACAAAAAATTAAACTTTTTGCGGTCACTATTGATGAGGGGATTGAAATTGAAGGTGGTAATTATAGAAACGAAGCCATTGAATATGCAAGAGTTATAACCCAAAAATACTCTATTCCACATAAAGTTGTTTCTTATAGGGAACTTTTTGGAGGTAGCCTGACGGAATATGTTAAAGCTAATGTGTATAAAGGTTCTGCTTGTAGCGTTTGTGGTGTTTTTAGAAGAAGGGCGATCAATTTGATTGCAGAAGAACTGGGTGCAAACAAAATTGCTACTGGGCATAACAAAGATGATGAGGCGCAAACAATTTTAATGAATGTTCTCAGGGGTGATTTAGAAAGAATTTTAAGATTGAATAACATTTCAGAGGAATTTATACCGAGAATAAAACCTTTACGCCGTATTTCAGAAAGAGAAATTGCGATGTATGCTTACTTAAAAGGGTATAAATTTCAAATTAATGAGTGTCCTTATTCTCATGACGCCATAAGAGATAAGGTAAGAGACGTTCTCGAGCAAGTTAGTACACAAATTAATGGCGTATATGATGCGCTTCTTAATTTTCAAGACAAACTCGTAAACTACATCACTATTCATCAAGTTACGCTTAATAAATGTATATATTGCGGGAAACCTACATCTCCTAAAAGTAAAATATGTAAACCTTGTGAATATAAATTAGAGTTTACTAAGAAGATCAATTATATTCATTCCAACGAGTCTCTGTAGAATTTAACCATTTATGATAACGTTAATATACTCATGGATGTGCTTATAATTGTTGTGAAATATGAGACCAAATCATTTTAGCAAGATGTGTTTTAAAAGCAGCATTCTCTTTTAACATCCTTAACTAGAAATCCTCATTGGTTACGAATTTGATACATTAGATCTTTTCCAATTCTGAGAGCGTTTCTCGTAGTTGATTTGGGTTATACCAATAATAACATATGCGCTTGTTTCATCCACGAAGACCCAACTATAAAGGCTGCTTGTATTTTACCTTAAGTGTACAACGTTATCCAGAATTCCTTAATATTTTAACTGAGGATTGATTTCCTTTATGGGTACTTTCCACAATTATTGCATTTTAGAGACGTCGAGATTTCATTGCGTCTATAAACAAAACCGCTAGACGTTGAGCTCAAACATCTTGTTATAAGTTAAAAGAACAAACTTATGTTGGGATTTTACGAGCACCAAAACCCATTGTGTACATATGTTTAAGTGTTATCTAGACGCCCTTTTCATACTCACCTTAAACTAGCTATTGCCCAAACCGCCTACCACTAGTGACACCTTAGCTGCGCGTTTACGCGCGCAATATCACCTTTTTTGGTGGAATTAAAAGCTTCAGAAAAAGACGCAAAAATAAAAAGAATGATCACGTTAGATGCGTACGGCAAGAATATAGGTATTAAGGTAATAACAGGTCATCGCCATCATACGCGAATAGTGAACTACGTTAGTTAAATGCTAATCCTCTACAAAGCACTAGGATTAAACACAGGTTTCCCTTGCTTTAGTAATTGACACCCTTTTTCACACCTGTTGAAAGTGATAGTTGTCGCTACTCGGTTATAGACCGCTTGCGTGAATGTTCAGAAATTAAAGTCAACATGAGCGCTTGGTCATTTTAATAATTGGGACTAGCGTGTTATCCAAAGAGTTCTACAACGACTAAAGCTCTTTACATCAGACGAAGGTTATGTGTGCAGTAATTTTGTTCCTAAGTATATAACTTGATTAGTTCGATTAAATTTATCTATACAATATTTAACAGAAACTCTACAAATTGTGAATTTTTATTCATAAATCTTGGTTTTTGTGACATGCTATTGAGTCGCTTGGTTTTCTATCGAATTTTCACCAATAATCAATTGGGTTTTTGATAACTCTTTTCTATCAAAGATTCTATTAAGGCAACACGAGAAGCATTAATATTGCCTCCAAAGAAAAGAAAAACAAATAAATTTCCCAATTTAAAATGGATTTGGGTAGGGCAGAGGGGCTCGCCCTCCCTCCACGTACGAAATGGGCGTAAGCGTATGCCAGTAACCCCCTAAATACGGAAGATATGAGAAGACAAACAGCTTCTCCCTTAACATGCAGCCTAGGGCTGAGGGGTGTATGGGGCCAATTTATCCATCCGTAGGGATGGATAAATTGGCTTACGGGAGGGACCGGGTCAGGCCCGGGAGGGAGCAGCCCAACTCCCGATCATACACGTTCTCAGTCTAATGGCAAAGACTTAAAGGGAGAAGACTTTGTCTTCTCATATCTTCCGTATTTAGGGGGGGCCATAGCTGGGGTCTCCTAGCCAGGTAGGGAGGGGGCTTGCTAAGCCCTTGGCCTAAAAGGCCGCGCGGGTTCAAATCCCGCCCCCAGCGCTTTTTACAAAAGCGCTAAAAGTTATGTAAATCTGCATCAAAGTTTGACATTTTGTACATTTACTAAAAACTTAGTATGGTCCGGCCGGGATTTGAACCCGGGTCACGGCCTTTCCCCATTAAAGCTCGAAAGGGCCGGATACTTGACCTGGCTATACGACCGGACCTTTAACTACAATTTGATTTTAGAAATTTAAGCGTTTTTAAGTTATTTCTCCTTGATATCTTCTTTTAGTTCATATTTGCTTCTAGTCTTCACAAGTAATTTAGTTTCTTCATCTACTCTCTTCTTTTCCTTTTCTTCCAAACTATTAACCGTTTTTTTGTTTTTCATATAATTCCCCCCAAGCCGTGCACATGGTGAATATTTCGCCCAGCTAAGTATCGAAAGACTCAGCCCTCGGGCTGTTAGTAGTGGCAGGCTGAACGCCTCGGCCGAAGCCTTGGCGCTTACACCCCCACCCTATCAACCCAGTCTTCTACTGGTGCCCTCGTCCCCCGTTCTATTAGAACGGGGGATTGGCCGCCTATTTTCGGGGCTGGGTTCCCGCTTAGATGCTTTCAGCGGTTACCCAGATACGGCGTGGCTGCCCGGCGTCTGCCTTGCCAGACAACCGGTAAACTAGAGGCCGCGGCGCCCCGTTCCTCTCGTACTAAGGGCACCTTCCCCTCAGGCGACCAGCACCCCCGATAGGGAGAGACCGACCTGTCTCACGACGGTCTAAACCCAGCTCACGTTCCCCTTTAATGGGCGGGCAGCCCCACCCTTGGCGGCTGCTGCACCACCAGGATGGGAAGAGCCGACATCGAGGTAGCAAACCGCGAGGTCGATAGGAGCTCTCGCCCGCGACGACTCTGTTATCCCCGGGGTAACTTTTCTGTCATGCCCAGCTCCCACCGAGGGAGGCATGAGCGGTCGCTAGGCCTGGGTTTCCCCTCCGAGTCCCTCGCCATAAGGACTCGGTCAGGCTGGCTTTTGCCCTTGCACTCTACGGCGGAGTTCTGACCCGCCTGAGCCAACCTTTGGGCGCCCACGATATCTTTTCGTGGGCGTGCCGCCCCAGCCGAACTGCCCACCTATTGCTGTCCCTCTTTCGAGGTTAGGGACACAGCTATGGATGGGCGGTGTTTCAACGGCGCATTGGCCATGGCCGGAGCCATGACCTCATTGCTCCCGCCTACTCTCCGCATCCACAACCGTATCCCAACAACAGGCTGCAGTAAAGCTCCACGGGGTCTTTTCTCCCGGTCGGGGGTCCCTGGACTATGCACCAGGTGACGTAGTTTCGCCGGGCCCCTGGTTGGGACAGTGGTGAGCTCGTTGATCCATTCATGCACGCCGGAACTTACCCGGCAAGGCATTTGGCTACCTTAAGAGAGTCAGAGTTACTCCCGGCCTTCAGCGGCGCTTCGCCCGGTTGAACCCGGGTTTGACGTCCCGCCAGTGGCCAGGATTCAGCCACCGTACACACCGTTACCGGCTAGCGGTGACCTATGTTTTTATTAAACAGTCGGCTCACCCTAGTCACTGCGACCTGGCACCACCACCTAACGGCAGGATGCCAGGCACCCCTTCTTCCGAAGGTACGGGGCTAATTTGCCAAGTTCCCTAACCAGGGATAAACCCGACACGCCTCGGGCTTCTCACCCAGGGGCACCTGTGTCGGATCTAGGTACGGTCACGGAGACTCCTTCCGACACCGTTTTTCATGGGCTCCGGGGTTCGGCCGAATCCCCCTTGCGGAGGACCGACCTAGCCTTGACTGGGTTCTCGTCATTACGACACTCCCCCAGCTTCGGCTAAGTCGACAGAGCGGCAACTCCGCTCGACCTACCCTGAAGCGTCAGGTGTCGGCGCGCCTTACGGCACGTATCTCCGTGGCAGGGGAATATTAACCCCTTTCCCTTTTTCGGTGACACCGAGTTACGGGTCACCTTAGGACCGGCTAACCCTTGGCCGAAGATCGTTGCCAAGGAACCCTGGCCCTTTCGGCGGAGAGGATATTCTCCTCTCTTTGCTGCTACTACCACCGGGATCCGCAATCCCAACCGGTCCACAGGACCTCACGGCCCTGCTTCTACCCAGTTGGGACGCCCTCCTACCCATACCGCTTGATACAAGCGGTATGCTGGGGTCTCGGCGGCCGGCTTGAGCCCCGTCCATCTTCGAGGCCTCACGCCTCGGCGAATGAGTTGTTACACACTCCTTAGAGGATGGCTACTTCTGGGCCCACCTTTTCGCTGTCTTAGGCGTGAGACGCTCTTTCGTGCACTTAGCCGGCACTTAGGGGCCTTAACCCCAGTGAGGCTTGTTCCCCTCTCGGACTACGAGCTTATCCCGTAGCCCCCACTCCGGCCTTCTCCGAAGCCGACGGATTCGGAGTTGGACAAGAAAGCGGAGCCTTTCGGCTCTCACTTTCTAATCCGTAGCTCTACCCCGTCGGCGATCTCTGGCCGGGCTGCGCTAGGACGCACTTCGGAGGGAACCAGCTATCACCGGGCTAGATTGGTCTTTTGCCCCTATGCCCGCGTCAGAGGAGCGATTTGCACGTCAGCACCCCTTCGGGCCTCCACCGAGCTTTCGCCCGGCTTCGCCCTGCGCAGGCATAGATCGCCCGGTTTCTGGTCCCATGACTGTGACTTCAGGCTCTTATCGGACCTCGCCCCTCACGCCAAAGGCGCTGCGGGCATGTCGGTTTCCCTACGGGTGCGGGTTAAAGAACCCTTACCCTCGCCACAGCCATGGACTCCCCGGCTCGTTTTCCAAGACGAACGGCACGACCCTGGTAGCTTACCCTCGTACTACCGCGTCGCCGCGGATTCCTTCGGGTAAGCTTGAACCCTTTCAGGCCGTACCGGGTATCCCCATCTGGTTTCAGGCGCTTTTCACACCCCTTCCGGGGTCCTTTTCAGCTTTCCCTCACGGTACTTGTCCGCTATCGGTCTCGGGACGTATTTAGGCTTGGAAGTCGGTGACTCCCATCTTCCCACACCCGTCAGGGCATGGTACTCTGGAACTTGGACAGGCCTTCTCCACTTCGCGTACGGGGCCATCACCCTCTATGGCGGCGTTTTCCAACGCGCTTCCGCTCGTGGAGTTAGGCCCTACTCCAAGTCCAAACCCCACACGCCCTAGCACTCATCGTGCTAGGATTCAGTTTGGCCTCTTCCCTTTTCCCTCGCCGGTACTCAGGGAATCTCGTTTTGATTTCTTTTCCTCCCCCTACTAAGATGTTTCCGTTCGGGGGGTTCCCGCGCCTCGTCGGCGCCTAGGCGGTTTACGCCTAGGGGAAGTCCCATTCGGGAACGCCCGGATCAACGATTGCATACATCTACCCGGGCAGTTTCGCCGCTCGCCGCGCCCTTCGTCGGCGCCCGAGCCAAGCCATCCACCAGATGGGTTAGCTGCCGAGTCTTTCGATACTTAGCTGGTTGGCGTATTCACCATGCACACGGCTTCATCGTGACAAGCAACCTTGCCACTAGCCCTTAACCCAGAATCCTTGCGGGTTCTGGGCCGCATTCATAAGGACGTTCGTCACCCGAATTTCCAGTCCCTAACCCTCGGTCAACTCAAAAGATACGTAGGAGGTGATCCGGCCGCAGGTTCCCCTACGGCCACCTTGTTACGACTTCTCCCCCCTCGCCGATTCCAGATTCGACGAAGCCTTAGCGACCTCGCCTCATCTGGAATCAGCTCGGGTGGAGCGACGGGCGGTGTGTGCAAGGAGCGGGGACTTGTTCACCGCGCGATGATGACACGCGATTACTGGGGATTCCAGGTTCACGAGGGCGGGTTACAGCCCTCGATCCCAACTACGGTGGAGTTTCAAGGATTACCTCCCCCTTTCGGGTTCGGATCCCATTGTCTCCACCATTGCAGCCCGCGTGCGGCCCAGGTGATTCGGGGCATGCTGACCTGCCGTTGCCCCCTCCTTCCTCCACCTTAACGGTGGCGGTCCCCTTAGTGTGCCCGCTTTCGCGGTCGCAACTAAGGGTGAGGGTCTCGCTCGTTCCTGGACTTAACCAGACACCTCACGGCACGAGCTGGCGACGGCCATGCGCCACCTCTCAGCGCGTCAGGCAAAGTCATCAGCTTGGCCTTCATCCTGCTGTCGCACCTGGTAAGGTTCCCGGAGTTGACTCCAATTGAGCCGCAGGCTTCACCCCTTGTGGTGCTCCCCCGCCAATTCCTTTAAGTTTCAGTCTTGCGACCGTACTCCCCAAGCGGCGGACTTAACGGCTTCCCTGAGGCACTGGCACGGCCCGAAGCCGTGCCAACACCCAGTCCGCATCGTTTACGGCTGGGACTACCCGGGTATCTAATCCGGTTCGCTCCCCCAGCTTTCGCCCCTCACCGTCGGACGCGTCCTAGCCAGGCGCCTTCGCCACTGGTCGTCCTCCCGGGATTATAGGATTTCGCCCCTACCCCGGGAGTACCCCTGGCCTCTTCCGCTCCCTAGCCCCGCAGTATCCCATGCAGCCCAACGGTTAAGCCGTTGGATTTAACACGGGACTTACGGGGCCGGCTACGAGCGCTTTAGGCTCAATAATCGTCCCGACCACTCGCGGAGCTGGTATTACCGCGGCGGCTGACACCAGTCTTGCCCCCCGCTTATTCCCCCAGATGCTTACTCTGGGGAAAAGCCAGCCTTAGCGGCTGGCACTCGGGATGGCCCAGTCACGGTTTCCCGCATTGCTAAGGTTTCTCGCCTGGTGCGCCCCGTAGGGCCTGGGCCCTTGTCTCAGTGCCCATCTCCGGGCTCCAGCTCTCACTGCCCGCATCCGTTATCGGCTTGGCGAGCCGTTACCTCGCCAACTACCTGATGGAACACAGTCTCATCCTTGGGCGGTACAGGGACATGCCCCTGCACCCTTTCGATGAGTACCCAATTCCAGGGTTACTCATCTATGGAGTATTAGCCCCAGTTTCCCGGGGTTATCCTCCTCCCAAGGGTAGATTGACCATGTGCTACTGAGCCGTACGCCACGCCCTCGCGTGGTCGAGGGCGTACGACTCCCATGGCTTAGTATCATCCCGATAGCAGTCGGGTCCGGCAGGATCAACCGGGTCTGTACGGTCGCATACACAGAGAGAAGAGAGTTGACCAAGGGGTTAGGAACCTTTGGCTCGGGTGACGAACGTCGGGCATGATCCAGAGGGTCAAGCCCCCATTGCTAAAATAAAGCTTTCTATACATGTACCCTTGAGCTGGAAGGCAACCACACATCGCGGGCCATAGCCCTGCTAGTGGTTGCGCCGCCACTCAGGGTGCAGAAAATATTGTATTAGAACACAAATATAAGCACTTCTCTGTCGTGATGCTCTACAGATAAGCCTTCATATCACACCCTGAGTGCTACCGAACAAAAAGCTCTAACGGTGTGATAATTGTTTTTCTTTGGGTGTTGTCGTAGAACATCCTTGTTCGATGCTTGGGGTAGCCAAACAACTGTTAAATGTTTTTATTTACGTGGTTTTGAAAGTTCGAACAACAGCTTTGTGAGGTCGAGCATCATAGTGTGTAGGCTACTAGTCACAAGACGTTTCTTAGTCCTTAAAGAAACCTGAACGTATTATAGTAGTTTAAATGTAACTCGAATCAAATTGTCTAGTCTCTTTACAAACCACAACTTAAGTTGTGGTTTACCACCACATCACGAAGCCATGGCGATAATTGAGTGCCCAAGGCTCAGATTCGAAGTTGAGGCTCTTTTCAACTTGTCCGTCTTTAAATCTCGACTTTAAGATCGGAATAGGGCTTTTTCATGAAACTAGAGGTCTGAGGTGCGAAAGGCGTTGAGGTGTTCTGAGGCCAAGCTTTAAAGAGGTGTGCGGTTGATTACGCGCTCATCAATTCGGCGCGGCGCCCATAATCCACATAGCATCCACGCGCTAAGAACGCTTAAATTGTTGTTAGATAAATGTAATTTAGGGGCTCGTAGCTCAGCTTGGTAGAGCGCTCGGCTGATAAGCAAGAGCGTAGCAACCGGGAGGTCGAGGGTTCAAATCCCTCCGAGCCCATGGCTATGCAGTTCTATAACTAAATGAAAGTCTTTTTAGCGTTTAACAAGTTTATCGCTAGCTGATGAGATTGTGCCTAGGCAACGGTTTTGCACGCTTTTCATGCTTACGCTAATGTGGACACTATAGATAACGACGTTTTTAGATTGGTGTCATTCTTTATTTACTTACAATAGCACACCAAGCAGGCGTAAAACCCACGATATTTACCAAAAGTTATGATTTGTTTAGCTAAGTCATAAGAAGTATAGGAGCGCTCTAATGGGTATTCAATTTAATCAGATAAGTTTATATCACTAATTAAATTGAGAAAAAGTATGACATCAGCATATGTGTTAATAAATACTGAAATTGGAAGCGAGGACGAAGTGTTAGCCCAATTAAAGCAGATACCTATGGTAAAAGAGGCGCACCTAGTTTATGGTGTATATGATGTCGTTGCGCTTGTTGAGGCGCCAGATTTAGATAAATTAAAAGAAGTTGTAACATGGAAGATCAGAAAACTTGAAAAAGTTAGGTCTACTCTCACAATGATAATTGTGGAAAAGACTAAATGACTTTGATGAAGACAATTAAAGATTTTTTGAATAACCAAATATTCATTGGAATTGATGATAGTGATAGTAAGATTGGTGGATGTACGACTTTCGTTGGATATTTGCTGATAAAAGAATTGATAAGACAAGGAATAAACGTGGTCGATATTCCAAGACTAATTAGGCTAAATCCTAATGTGCCTTGGAAGACGAGAGGTAATGGGGCAGTAGGGATTACCGTTTATTCAGAGGATATTGATAGAGTATATAATGTTGCAGTAGAAATACTTCAGAAGATCGAAGAAGAAGTTGCGTCAATGCCCGCCTTGGTTTTAATTGATCAAAAACAAAGAGAATTCATAGAACCTATTATAAAAGACGCAATTAACAGAATAATTGAACCTGAACTTGTGGATAAAGTTATTGAAAAAGCGAAAATAATTAAGTATGCGAAAAGAAGGCTAGGGTTAGTCGGTGCTTTGGCTGCAGCCACGCTCCTTTTACTGGAAGGAGACTACACATATGAACTTCTTGCATACAGAAAACCCGAATTTATAGGTACAAAAAGAAAAATAGATATTGAAAGTGTTCGTGTTATTGATCGCCTTTACCGAAAATATACTTTTAATAATATTGATGGGAAAAGGTTGCTTTTAACGCCTCATGGTAAAGATCCAGTTTTGTATGGGATAAGGGGCGAAGATCCAAAAAAGTTAATTGAGGCAAAAAAGTTTATAGTATCAGAGGAGCCACTAGGATGGATGGTTTACATAACAAATCAAGCAACCGATCAACATTATGTAAATAGAAAAATCTCTGAATTGAAACTAGGAGACTCAGTTAGACTTAATGTGTTCGTTAAAAGTTCGCCCAAAATTAGGCAAGGATGTGTAACACTAGAAGTCGGAGATCATGAATACACTCTGACAGCGCTCTTTTTTAATGAGGTAGGATTGATGAAAGACATAGCTACAAAGTTAGAACCGCAAGACGAAATAATTATAATGGGTGGTGTAAGACCGTTTTTAGACTTTGGAATTAATGTGGAAAAACTCATAGTAAAAAAATTAGCAAAAAAAATTATTACACTTAATCCCGCTTGTCCTCGTTGTAAAAGAACTTTGCAAAACGAAGGAAAGGGAAAGTTCAGGTGTAGGTTTTGTGATCTTAAAGGTTTATCTCTTCCGAAAAGAACGTTTTTTGTATCTAGAGAAATCGTACCCGGTTTGTATTTGCCCCCAATAAGGTATTTTAGGCATTTAATGAAACCTTTAAAGAGATATGGAAAAGAAAAAAATGGTAGAAACTACTCATTAAATGAGTATAAAATGATTGAATAATTATTATAGCGGGGGGTGGATTTGAACCACCGACCTCAGGGTTATGAGCCCTGCGGGGTAACCAGGCTCCCCTACCCCGCTAATATAAAGCTACTATAAGCAGATTTTTAAGGGTTTAGTGACTTTAAAAAAAGAATACCACTGTTTGTATTTATGGAAGAATTTAAGCTTACGCTTGAAAAAGTCTTAATTGCACAAAAAAGAATCCAAGACTTAGTGCACAAAACACCACTGGAGTTTAGTAGAACTCTTTCTAATATGGCTGGAATTAAAACATATTTAAAGGAGGAGAATTTGCAAAGAACGGGCTCTTTTAAAATTAGAGGGGCTCTTAATAAGATTAGAGCCCTAGATCCAATCTTATTAAGAAAAGGCGTCGTAGCCGCTTCGGCTGGTAATCACGCTCAAGGGGTTTCTTTAGCATCTAGTGTGGTTGGCGTAAAAGCCAAAGTATTTATGCCTTTAGGAACGCCTCCTATAAAGATAGAGGCAACTAAATCATATGGCGCAGATGTTGTATTGGTTGGTGAAGATTTTGAAGAAGCTTATGATGCAGCTATTCAATATTGCGAAAAAAGCGGTGCTGTTTTTATACACCCTTTCGACGATGAAGAAGTGGTGGCTGGTCAAGGCACAGTTGCTCTCGAAATTCTACAAGACATTTCTGAATTCGATGCGGTGCTCGTACCTATTGGAGGTGGTGGTCTAATATCGGGAATTGGTACCGTAATAAAAACCGTTAAGCCTTCAGTTAAGGTGATAGGCGTACAAGCAAAAGGGGCGTCTTCTATATATGAATCATTCAAACAACATAAAATTATTGAATTGTCTACTACCTCAACTTTTGCCGAAGGAATTGCTACGAAAAAACCATCTAAAAGGATTTTGGAATATTTAGAAAGTGTCGTTGATGATATTGTTCTTGTAGATGATGTAGAAATCGCATATTCCTTGCTTCTTTTGATGGAAAGAGCAAAATTGGTTGCAGAAGGTGCTGGAGCCGCATCATTGGCGGCTATGCTTTTTAATAAATTAGCTTCTGGAATTAAACAAGCGGTGTGTGTTATTAGTGGTGGAAATATTGATTTATTAACTTTAGATCGGGTTCTCGAGAAAGGACTTAAAAGGGCTGGTCGGAGACATCGCATAAAGATTAGACTAAAAGATAGACCTGGCGAACTCAATAAAGTTTTAAATGTTTTAGCAAAAAACCAAATAAACATACTTTCCATCGACCACGATAGATTAAATTATGATGTAACAATTGGAATGGCTGACGTAACTTTAGACATCGAAACAATAAGCATGTCACAGTTTTCTAACACATTAGACGAACTCAAAAAATTGAATCTTTTTGTCCAAGAAATTCCTTAATTTTAAAGTTTAGGAAGACTTTTAAGTGTTTTAAGAAAGAAACCTTTTGATCCAATATGGAAAAGGGTCCTAAAATTATCATAGAACCACCTGGTCCCCGTGCCAAACAAATCATTGAAAGAGATAAAAACAGTGTTATGCAGTCTTTTTCGAGATGGTACCCTCTTGTGGTTGATAAAGGCGATGGTGTGTTCATTTATGATGTTGATGGAAACAAATATTTGGATTTTAATGCTGGAATAGCGGTAAATGCGCTTGGTTATTCAAATAAAAGACTACAAGAAGCCATAACGAATCAAACTCAAAAACTAATACATTACTCTTTTACAGATTTTCTCTATGAATCAACGGTAAGGCTCGCGGAGAAACTTATAGAAATTTCTCCTATTGACAAAGATGTTAAGATCTTCTTTGGGAATAGTGGGGCCGAAGCAAATGAGGCCATGATGAAGGTTGCAAGATGGAGTACAAGAAGGCAAAACATTATTGCGTTTATTGGCAGTTTTCATGGAAGGACATATGGTGCAATGAGCCTTACGGCGAGTAGGCCTGTACAAAGAAGATTTTTTGGTCCGTTTGTTCCTAATATTGAGCACGTGCCCTTTCCTTACTGCTATAGATGCCCATTTGGTTTGAACCCGGAGAACTGCGATTTATTTTGCGTCGATTATATCGAAGAACAGGTCTTTCAGAAATTTGTACCTCCAGAAGAAACCGCTCTATTCATAGCAGAAGCTATACAGGGGGAAGGTGGCTATATTCCTGCTCCAGAAGCCTACTTCAAAAAACTTAAAAAAATTTTAGACAAATATGGCATTCTGCTTGGCGTTGATGAAGTTCAAAGCGGAGTTGGAAGAACTGGTAAATGGTTTGCCATAGAGCATTATGGAGTTAAGCCTGACTTAGTGAGTATAGCTAAGGCTATTGGCGGTGGATTACCACTTGGTATACTCCTTGGTCGCTCTGAGCTTATGGAATTAGACGCTGGTTCGCATGCTAGCACTTTTGGAGGTAATCCAGTTTCTTGTGAGGCTGCACTAATTGTAATTGATGAAATTGAAAAAAGAAGATTATTGGAGAAAGTCACTTTGAACGGTGAATATGTTTTAAAAAGGTTAAAGGAATTTCAGGAAAAAATTGAAAAAATAGGAGACGTAAGAGGAAGGGGATTAATGATTGGTATAGAGCTGGTGAAAGATAGAAAAAGCAAGGAACCAGCCACAAAAATGCTGGAAGAGGTTTTAGTGCGATGTTGGAAGAGAGGGCTTGCCATAATTGGTGCTGGAAAATCTGTGATAAGAATCTGTCCCCCTCTTATTATAGAAAGAGAGGAGCTAGATATTGGGTTAGACATACTAGAAGCGGTTCTTAAAGAAACAGAAAAGTAGCCCCCACCCCTCTGCTTCCATTGGAAACATCGAAACTAATAGAAAAGAATCTATTTAAGTTCTGTTTCCGCTGTTTTGGTTTCCATTAGATCCAGTAGAACATAACGGGTGGGGGGGTGCAAACGCTTTAATTACCAAAAACCCACAATCATTTGTGCTACGAGTTTCATATGTATACTACAACAAACTCATAACCCCTCTAGTTCCACTGCAACAACTCGAATTATAAATAGACATCATTTAAACAGCACTATAAGACGCTGTTTGTGAATAACTCTGCGGAGACTCAATTCTAAGCATGTTTGGTACAGACAATCACTGTTTTTTAGACAATACTAAAAACAATTAGTACTCATAAAGCGCTACCACAAAATAACCAAAAGACCTAAAACCGCAGAAGATAAAAACGAAAGCATAACTAAAAGCGTCCCCTTGTCAGCTGCTTTTTTTAATGAGATCATTGCCTCGTCACCTACAATCTTTGTTTCGAAAGCTATTACGCTTCTATTAAATTTTGCTCGTTGTGCGTTTCTCTTTGACATTAACAAAGCTTCTTTAACTGCATTAAGCAAGCCTACCCCATCCGTTGAACCACCTGGTTTATATCCCAATCTGTGTTTTTTACCGCCAGTGTTCCAATGATTGTCAGTAGTAACAACTTCTGAAAGCGAGAAGCCAAGTTTTTCTGCTTCTTGTTGTATTCTTTGAGCCATGCCGCACGCTAAATTATTAGAATCTATGGAAATAAACGTAATGTTGTTTGACCCAAAAAAGCTTAAGACTCTAATGCCACCTGGTCCTATGTCTTCGGTATGAAAACTAGTATAACCATATCCTACTTCGCGAATTTTTATTTCACGATCTTGACTAGCCTTAAGCAAAGCAATTAATTCTAACACCTGAGTTTCTTCGCTTTCTGTATATATCGCTTCATTTTCGTCGCAGATTCCATTGTGTCTATCTACTATATCTGTTCGTTCATCAACAGCGCAAACCACTCTGTTTGGCAAATCTTCTGTGCTATTAACTTTGCTTACGAAAAACAAAAAATTTTCTCCAAATCTGTATTTAGAAATTTGGATTTTTCCATTTTCGCCGCATGAAAAAGAAAGTTTTTCCAGTTCCTTACCGCGATCTTCCTTATTTTTGACGCAATCTCTGATAAGATTAACAATTCGTATGCTTTCTCTTCGTGAAGTAAGGTTAAATGAGTGATTAGATGCACCATGGACAACAAACGGATTTAAATCATAAAGAGCAGAGTACAAAATAGAAGGCAATTCGCCACTGCCTATTTGTCTTAATGGGCCTGGATGAATATAAGGAATTATAAAGGTACAAATCGAATCATCATTTTCATTTGTTATATGATAAACTGAAATCTTTGCCACGTGTCTTTTTCCAACCTTATCTAAAAGCTCATCAAAAGCAACAGATTCTTGATCCATCCAAGATTTGGCAAACTTTGAAATTGCATCCAATGCAGTTAAACCATTAAGTTTAATTTTCTTTAAGAAAAAAACATTAATGATAAAAATTAAAAGCGCACAAAAATACAATAAAGCCGACTTCCAAATACTCATTGATACGCTAATAAATAGCGGTAAATAAGAAATGATGAGTAAGAATCCATAAAAGATAGTTTCTATAATTCTCTTCCCAAACACAGTAAAGTTGGTTATCATATATATGTACATAGCTATAACATTAGCAGTAACAAAGAAAAACGAACCAATAGTAATATTTATTTTATTAAAAACAAACACAAAAACCAAAGACGTAAAAACGATTGTGTTAATTATTAGGTACATATAAGCGATCCTTTTTGTTTGCCCATTACTTTCATTTTGTCTTTTATTAAACGGGACAAAGATAAGAAGAAAGTAGAGAACACATGAAATCATAACGAACCTAAAAGAAACATGAAAGAGTATTGATGCTAAAATATATTCAGCTAAAATAAAACTTATGCTTTTTCGAGTAGAGATCGATCTTGGTAAGAGACGGCGTCTTATAGGAAAGCTATTACGATTCATTCTTTTTTAATTTTATTGGCTAAGGCTTAAGTTAAACGCCTTAAAAATAATTAATTGAAGTGAATTGATAGATGGTATTGAAGTAGAATCGTGGTCTACTGAAGAAATTTGTCCAACTTGTGGCCTAAAAGGCTTAGAGCTTCGACACCTAGTTTATAAGAAAGATGAAGGGTTTGAATTATTTATCCAAGTGTGTCCAAAATGTGGTTTTAAAGAGCATGAATTTATGGACGTTTTACAAAGAGGGTATGTAAAATACACGATTCACGTAAAAAGAGCTGAAGATTATAATACACTGATCTATAGATCCCCTTCAGGGTTGATAACAATACCAGAGCTCGGAATTGAAATAACTCCCACATCAAGAACTTTGCCCCGAATAACTACAATTGAAGGATTTATGACTGAAATAAGAGACAGACTTTTGGCTTTATTTTCACCTGAAGAAATAAACTCAAAAATCGAAAAGCTTAACGAAGCATTAAAGGGCAAACTTCCCATAACTTTCGTTTTGGAAGACAAATCTGGTTCTTCATGGGTAAAACCAAAAGAAGGAACGCTTGTGGAAAAAATTAGATAATTCCAAAATGGGCTAGTGCGATAATAAATGAAAAAATTCCCGCAACTGCAATTATATAGCCAGGTTTTAACTTTAAGCCAAGGTTTTCCTCCTCATAAAACCTAACAAGCCCAGCACTACTCATAGGAGCACCTTGTCGTCTTTTTCGTCGTGAACTCATATCTTATTAACATTCCATAGAATTATAAATGACTTTCTATTATCGTAGCGTTGTTGATTAGAATTAACTCTACGTCAAAAAGCGGTAATTTATAGGCGTCAACAAATTTGGTGACTGCTCCAAGTGACCAGAAAGCATGCGCAACAGACGTGAAATTATTGATAACCTTATTCGAAAGGGCAATCAATTTACAGAGAATTAGACGCAAACAAAATTGCTATGTGTTTCATCAATAATATTTAGGAGGGTGTCCTAAACACAAAAATCGGTAATCAAATACCGTACATTTTAAAAGTTGTTACTAGTTGCAAGCGCTTTTATAACTCCCACCCTAAACACTACTTATGTCTTCTATAGACGAAGTCGCATTACCGATTTGTACTTCGTGCAGAACTCCAATCATATTAGGGGAAAAAGGCACCAAGTTTTTGTGCCCTAAATGTGGTGTTGTTGTCATTTGGCGTTGCGCAAAGTGCCGTAAAACCGGAACGAATTATAGGTGTCCTAACTGTGGTTTTGAAGGGCCATGAGAAAACTTCTCATAATACCATTGCTCAGCGATCTTTATTAGTTCCTGCTTTAAATCATCTAAACCAAAACCAGTCACATTAGAAATACAAAACCGATTATCACTTATTTGTAACAAATCAGCATGAGTTTCGACAACCAAGATTGGCATTGTAGGCATAGTTTTTTTAATAGAAGATAGAATTCTATTTTGATAAACAAGGGAATAGCCAGCGCTTTCTGTTGGGTCAATTAAAAAAACCACAAAATCAGCTAAATACTTAAGAATTAAATATGCTTTTTTTTCGTAAACGCTTCCTTTCTCTAATGGCCTATCTAAAATTCCTGGAGTATCATAGACAACGATTTCGAATTTTTCATTAGAAATTCTTCCTATGTTAATCCTTTTTGTCGTAAATGGATACTTACCGATCTCAAGTTTTTTCCCCGTCAGGTTGGCAACCAACGATGACTTTCCTACGAATGGCGCCCCTACTACAGCAACCTTAAAAACGTTTGGTTCTATGTCTGGTAATTCGTTAAGTTTTTTATGAGCTTCTCTTAGTTTATGCATTGTATAAGAATTTTTTCTTATCACATACATTGCTCTTCCAAGGAATTGTTTTAGAAATATGTTTGATTTTGTTTTCTCTTTTATTATAGCCTTTATATAATTTCTTGCTAAAATTCTGATCTTTCTCTCACTTTGTAGAATTTTCTCTAAATCGTTTATTAAACAACCAAACCCTCCCTCGTACAGGAATTCGCAAGCTCCAACATAAAAGGGATGTGCATTCTTAATTTGCAAATAAACTTTTTTTAGTTCAAAAATTTTTGAAGAATAAAGAGAAGAAAAAAGGTTTATCTTTTTTATCGGTAGCAAAAAAGCAGACTTCACAGACGCATCAAAACTGATTGAAGCTATTTTGTTAAATAACCACTTTTCGATTTCTTCGAAAAGTGAAACTTTTGATAAGTCACGAAAAGGATTGGGTATTTTGTTTTTCGATTCCATTGCAAATCCATCTTTTAGAGATCCAAAGAACTTGATCATTATGTGAAATCTTAACTATTCTATGAAAGGGAATATATTTTGCGTTGTGTTTTTCTCCTATTCTAAAGTAATTTTTTGATATGTCCGTAATCTTTTCTGCTTCGCAACAATCCAACGTTATGGTATTATTTTTCCTCTCAATGAAATATATTTCTCCTTTTCCACGGTATCGTGGATCCCATTTAATTTTGTTAAGTAAATCGCGAATGGTTGTTTTCATACATTATTTATTTATTTGGTGATAAATAAGTTATGTCTTTATCGTTTGTAATATGATACACAATGAATGTAACGTTTATGTTCTACGGTTTTGTGTATACCGTAACCAGACAGATAACAATAAATTAGTGTAAAGGTTGCTCAACACAAAATGAGCTTTGAAGTTTTGGTAGGCGGAACCACCGTTGGAATTAAAACAGTAGAAGGCGTAGTACTCGCGGCAGACAAACGTCTTGTCTATGGTTACACAATTTTATCAAAATCCGCAAAAAAAGTTTATCCTATAAATGATCGAATTGGTGTAGGGTTTGCTGGTTTGATTGGCGACATGCAAGCATTAGTTAGACGGGTAGTCTCTATGGTTAATTTATATGAAATTGAAAACGAGACAAAAATTTCAGTGGCTTCGGTTGGTAAGCTTTTAAGCGTTATTCTTTATAATTCTAGATTCACTCCCTATCTTACCGAAACGATTTTGGGAGGATATGATAATAATGGTTTTCATTTGTATACTCTTGATGCATTAGGATCACTCTTACTTGAAGATTATACAGCTATAGGAACGGGTGCAGGTATAAGTCTTGGAATATTAGAATCTGAATATAAAGAACAGATGAGTCTTGATGAAGCTATTGGATTGGCGATAAAATCTGTAAAACAAGCAATTATGAGAGACATAGGTTCAGGAGATGGTATAGACCTTCTTATAATAACTAATCAAGGAACCAGAGAACAAACATTCGCATTAGAATCCAAGTAACGGTGTAGAAAAATGCTTGAAGAAAGAGAAAAACTGATCAGGCTTTTACGTATGCAGCTACGTGAAAAAGAAAAACTTCTAGATAAATGTAGTAAGATAATTGAATATTGCGGAACAGCAATATCCCTTATACATAGAGGTGAAGCAAAAAAAGCAAAAAAGCTACTTAACATGGCAAAAAGAATTAAAAAAAGTCTTAAGATAAGTTCAAGTAATTACGCAGAGATAATAAAAGACGCAATGATAGAGTATGTTGAAGCGCAGTGCCTTTATCACTTTGCAAAACAAGGAAAACTGCCACCTTACGAAAGTTTAGGCGTAGAGCCAGATGAATACCTTTTAGGGCTTGCTGATTTTATAGGCGAATTACGGAGAATGTGTTTAGAACAAATAAGACACGACAACTATAAAGAAGCGTCAAAGACATTTGAGCAAATGGAACAAATTTATGAATATATCTGGTATTTTGAATATCCTAAAAAAGTCATCAAAGGACTTCGACGCAAACTTGATATTAACCGGAAGCTCATTGATGAAACCAGACTGGCTTTGACACAAACTCATATAGCTTTAACAGGGCGTGATTTAAGTGGTGGCAATTAAAAGAACAATTTTAGGCAAACCTGGTGAAAGATGGTTTGATTTCGCAGATGTAATAGTAGCGCTTATTGAGTTTGGTGGAATGAATGGCTTTGTACGAATATCTGGATCTTCCTTAGGTAGTCTTTTAGGCATTTCTCAACAGGCTGCTTCTAAAAGGCTAATAAAAGCATCGGAAGCCGGCTTCATAGAAAAGAGAATTACCACGATGGGCTATGAATTCACCATTAGCGAAAAGACAAAGTGTCAAATTAGGGGCTTTATTGATAAGATTATGTTACCATTGAATGACGACAAAATCAAGGCTGTTGTCGTTTCTGGTGTTGGAGAAGGAAAGTTCTTTCTTGAACTACCCGGTTATAAAAGACAATTTGAACAAATTTATGGATTCAAACCCTACCCAGGCACATTAAATCTGAAAAGCGATCAAAATGTTTTTCAAGTCTTTAGAAAATATCCAGCAAAAATTATTAATGGATTTAGAAAAGGCGATAGAGTATATGGTCTTGTAGTTTCTTATAATGCTAGAATTTATCATGGTAATGAGTTCTATGATTGTGTAGCAATTTTTCCTGAAATATCAAGATATGGCGATGACGTTGTTGAGTGTATAGCGCCAGTTAACTTAAGAAAAAAGCTACAGTTAAAAGATGCAGATGTAGTCTATATTGAACCTCGTTTATAGTTACCTTTATTGTTTTTCATAAATTTTTAAGATACGCCTAATGATTGCTGAAGAACTACTTAGAGGGGAATCAGAAAATCTTTGCGTCAGTTTTATAATTTCTGTAGTAAGCCCACGTCTTTTAAGATCTTCTTGTAACTTTTCAGGTGGATATTGTTCATCTGGCCCTAATATGATAATATCAGGTTTTATTTCTTCTACGGGTTTTAAAAAGTCATTTTCATCGCCTATTATCACATAATCAACGGGTTTAAGATTTTTTATCACTTCTGCTCGTTGCTCTTCAGGAATAATTGGTGGTCTACCTTTTGCTTTAGTTACATTTACATCTTTTGCCACTATAACGTATAGTCTTCCGTGTTTTTTTGCAAACCAAAGAAATTTTATATGCCCCAAATGAATTAAATCCCACGTTCCTACAACTAAAACTTTTTTGTTTTGATTAACCCATTTAGGCGTTAAACCTCTGCTGAGCAAAACTCCGTCAGTTACACCTTCTGCGTAAGAAGCGCAAACTATGGCCGTTATATAATCTTGGTGTGAATAGTAATATTTGGCGTCAGCAAGATAATTTCTTATATGCTCTAAAATATGAGATTCAACGTTAGCCGTTTTAAGATCATTAAGCACTGCCTCAAGATTTGAGATGTATTTTTCTGCCAATTCTTTCAATTGTTCTTGCATGTGATTCAACCAATTTTTGATTAGCGCCTAAATTGATAAGGGCTTTGGCTTCTATTGGATCAATTTTCCCAGGAATAACAAGAACTTGGGGGAAACGTCTGTCGTGCAAATCTTTAAGTCTAGCTAAACTTTCTATATAGATCTTTTGATCAAAACTGTTAGCTCTTCTAATTCCAATTCCAATAAGATTATTAGCTTGAGTTACTCTATTCAATTCCGCTAGAACTAATTCAGCAGCACGAGAAAAACTGAGAAAACGATTCTTTTCAACATCAATATCAAGTAAAAGTAATGTATGAAGTCCTTTTTTTAAGTTATCAATTAGTTTTGAATAACTCGATTTGGGATTATAAATCGGTGATGGTTCTAATATTGTTGCTGGAGGGCCCGCTTTATAAATTTGTAATCCAGTTAAAGAAAAAGCGACAACGAAAATTGATATGCCTGGAACATAAAAAGTAGTAATTCCAGCATCTTCCGCGTCAAGCTTTGCTGTCATATGTGTCGTTGCTAAAAAAGGGTCTCCTGGAATCACAATTGCTACCTTTTGTTTCTTTGCTAATTCTATAATTTTATTAAATCCTTTCCCCTCCAAATCTTCTCTTTTCAGTGGCTTGACCTCTTTTTTTATTAGTCTTGAAAATTTCAAAAAATTAAATCTAGGTACCAATGAAGTATAAGAATCTAAAAAAATAAGATCAGATTCTTTTAATGTTTCAAGCGCTTTCAGGCTTATGTCGTTGGCGCTTAGACCTAATCCAACAAATGCTAACCAAGGCATAAAAAAGTTTAATCAGAACTTTCTGATTCTTTCTTTTCTGATTCTTTCTTTTCTGATCCCTTGCTAGCACTGCTTGATTTTGCTGCGGCGACGACATCGTCAATTCTTAAGATCGCAGAAGCTGCTTCTACCGCTGATCTGATTGCTTGTATTGTAAGGTTTGCTGGTTCAATAATTCCATACTTGAAAGCATCAATAGGCTTCCCTGTTGTTATATCAACGCCATATACAAAACCATCTTGCTTAGTGTGAACTGCTCTGAGTTCCGTTATTACGTTTATTGGATCTAAACCGGCGTTTTCAGCTAGTGCTTTTGGTATTATTTCAACAGCGTCAGCAAATGCTTCTACAGCAAGCTGTTCTTTCCCACCAACTTTTGTAGCGTACTCTCTAACTTTTCGTGCAATTTCTACATACGTGGCACCAGCACCAGGTAGTATTCGTGGGTCCATTACCGCTGTACCTACAGCTTTAAATGCGTCATGTAAAGAACGTTCAATTTCATCTACGGCTCTTTCTAACCCAGCTCTTACTACTACACTCACAGCCCGCGGGTTCTTGCAACCTTCAACGAACACCATCTTTTCGTTGGCGACGCGTCTCTCTTCCACAAGCTGCGCTTCTCCCAAGTCCTGAGGAGTAAGGTCGTCTATGTTTGTCACAATTCTTGCGCCAGTTGCGCGCGCAAGCTTTTCCATATCGCTTCTTTTTGCCCTTCTTACGGCGAGGATGCCCTTCTTAGCGAGGAAGTGCTGCGCCACGTCGTCTATTCCTTTTTGACAAATCACCACATTTGCGCCAACCTTCGCGAGCTTCTCAACCATCTCTCTTAGTATTTGCGTTTCTTGGTCCAAGAACGCCTTCATTTGTTCTGGATTTGTAATTCTAATTTCTGCGTCAATTTCAGTTTTTTCGATTTCTAGTGGTGTGTCGAGCAACGCGATCTTTGCGTTTTCAACCCTCTTTGGCATACCAGGGTGTACCACTTCTTTGTCGATCACAACACCCATTATGAGCTGTGTGTCTAGCGCGCCACCGCCTTGTTTCTTTATTACTTGAATTAAATCAACATCGACGTAGTTCTTTTCGCCGCGTTTTTCTGCGATCCTTAGAACCGCATCAACGGCAATATTAGCCAAATGTTCCTTTGCATCAGATACAGATTTACTGTTCATAGAAGTTATTGCTATTTTCTTTAAAGTTTCTTTATCAGTCAGCTGAATTGGCTTGGCTATTTGAGCTATGACTCGCATTGCCTCTTCTTCTGCTTTTCTGTATCCTGAGACTATCATTGTTGGATGGAGTTTTTTGTCTACCAGCTCTTCAGCTCTTCGTAAAAGCTCACCAGCCAAAACCACTGTAGTCTTTGTCCCATCACCAACCTCGTCGTCTTGAGTCTTTGAAATTTGAACCATTAGTTTGGCTGCTGGATGTTGCACGTCCATATTTTTAAGAATGGTAGCACCGTCGTTAGTTACAGTTATTTCGCCAAGCGAGTCAACTAACATTTTATCTAAGCCTTTTGGCCCTAGCGTCGTTCTTATGACTTCGGCAACTGCTACCGCTGCCGCTATATTTGAATGTAGCGCCTCTCTACCTTTTGATCTTTGAGAACCTTCTTTTAGTATAAGAACTGGTTGTCCACCAACTGCAGGTACTGCAATTGCCATAATCTCTCACTACTTAATGAAGTGTAGAAGTTGGGTTTTTTAATCTTACGATAGCAGTAGATAGTGTCAAATAACCGCTGTATTCACTTGGCGAAAGAGCGCTTTATTCCAGTGTAAAGTTTGGAAGAGCAAGAGGAATAATGGACGATTCTATGCGTTATGGTCACAACAAAAGAGTGTATGTTGAGGGACGCGGTTTAGTCGACCCAACCTGTTTTTTGCTTGAAAAAGACACGAGTGTCAAGCTAGAAAAAGGCGCGACAATTGGATCGCGAATCGCGTGTTTAAATAAGTTTGTGAGCCTACAAGCATAGAAGTGGCTCATCCAGCTGCCATCAATAGTCGAATTATGTCTAGAATACAATGTTTCTTAGGAATCGGTATTCAAGTGTTAGATGATTGCTTATTAGGTGTTAAGTCAGGAACGCTATCAAGTTTCTACACAACACGTTTTCGTAAGATAAAAACATAGACAAGTAAAATGTTTTTAAACTTACATGAATACTTAAGCCGCTTATGTTCTGAACGACAACGTTAAAAACTTATTCCAATTCAACGAATTTTCGTACTTGTTTATATACCATTTATTAAGCAAATCTCTCAACTTAACGTCATTAAATCCGTCGTGGTTATAAAGATAAAAAGTTTTATCTAATGTGATTTTGAGCATTCAGGCGTTATACCTCAAAGAAAGCATTTCGATAATATGTTGCCTAATGCATTGACTAAAAACAATGCGAAGACAATAAATGCAAGTATTAGGATTGATCATTATTAGAGTTTTTTAAATATTCAAGCAATAGCCCCCAACTTAAAGTAAATATCATTTGCATTGATAGAAAATTAACCATATATATTAGATATTCATTATAAAAGAATATGGGTAGAATTAAAACTAGATCAATAAAAAGAGTAGGCAAACAACTGGTAGAGAATTATCCAGAGTTGTTTACTAAAGATTTTAGGCAAAATAAAAAAATTTTAGTAAGATTTTTAGAAACGGATTCTAAGAAAACTCTAAATAAAGTAGCTGGATATATTACTCGCCTAATTAAAATTAGAGAAAGTAAGGTTGAAGTCATTGAAGAACTTTAATTAAATACACGGGAATGATGTCATGCTGACCTGCTCAGATAAAGCTAATGACGAGCATGCGCCTCGCTGACCCGTAAATGGTTGATCAAAAATGAGTGTTGAAGTAAAAGGGCTTGGATGGTTAAAAAACTATCTTGGAGAAGGAAAAACAATTAAAATTAATGGGCGCGTCAAACTTATTGAACTTATAACAGATCTTTTCAATGAAAAAAAAGAGGCCATTTCAAGAATTATCAAAGACGGAAAAATATCTCAATCTGTTATAATTCTTCTCAATGGATCTGATGCAAGACTTTATAACGACGCACAAACGGAGATTACCGACGGGGATCAAATTACAATTATACCAGTTGTACACGGTGGTTAAAACATGTGTGGCTATTTAGTCCCTTCTTGGGAAGAAATATTTAACGGGACTTTGTCTATTTCACAAAAAATACGAAAGAAAAAGGAAGATTTTCAAGTTATAGTTGCTATAGCTAGAGGAGGTTGGATTCCTGCTAGAATTATAAGCGATTTGTTAGGTATTACCCGATTAATTTCTATTCAAGTAGAATCGTATAAAGGTGAAGAACGGCATTCTATAAACATGCTTGACGACGTGACGATTTTAGATGATAAAAAAAATCAACTCTTGTTGGTAGACGACGTTTCTGATACTGGTTCAACATTACTTTATTTAAAAAAGAAATTAGAAGAGAAGGGTCAAAAACACGTTCGAACAGTTACTTTATACGTTAAGCCGTGGACTAAATATATTCCAGACTATTATTATCAAATTACGTCTGATTGGGTTCTATTTCCATGGGAGTTGACCGAATTTTTATTACCAGTTGCAAAAAAGAATTTCGACCAAGCAAGCGAAATGGTAAAAAAGAATGGCCTTTTTCCATATATTTTACAATATTTACAGGAGATATTGAAAAATGATAGTTGAATTACAAACGAAGAACTTTTCTTTATGTGTTTACAAACTTAAAGGAAATTTAGAAGAAATACAATCTTTTCAAAAAGAACTAATTTTAAGAAATCCAGATTCTTTTTATATATTTAGTTCTGAAAAACTAATTTCACCACGCTTATTTAAAATAGCTTTTTATCATGCGTGTTTACGCTGGCTTAGCGGCGAATCAATTTCAAAAAAATTGGGTATTGAATTTTTCATATGTCTATTCGGTGAAACTCAGATTAAGGAACTTTTAAAAATATTTGAACTCAAACCTTCAAAAAATATTTATCTTATAGCGATTAATGAACATTTAGAAAATTTAAATAAATATAAAGATAACATTATTTTTGAAGAATTAAATCTAAATGACAAACAAGAATTGAAGGAAGATGAACGAAAAATTATAGCCGAAATAAATGAGAAAATATTAAAAGTTTGAAAATCTAATTTTATCAATAGATATCTCGTTTGTTGATGTTGGAAAAACAAAAAACAATTCGTTGTCGATAAAATATCCTGCTATTTCTATCTCATAATTTTCTAAATCGACTTTAGAATCAATTTTTTCTGCGAGTTTATTAATAATAGCTTTTTTTAACTGTTGATTTTTTACACGGTGAATACTAATTCTATAGGTTTTATTATAAACAACCGAGCTTATTTTTTCTATTAGTGTTTTCCAAGCGTTTTCATCGTCTAAAAAAAGGCGGTGGTTAACATGTGCAATTTTCTTTAGTGCATGGAACCTCCAATTTTCTTTTGCGATTAAATCAAAAAGCCTTTTTATTAGACTTTCATCTTCGATGGTTCCTTCAGCCAAAATGATTCCAGGAGATTTACTCCTCTTAAATTTTAAATTTATTCCAACTTTTGACGCAACGTCTTTAAATTCATACAGCGCTTTCGCCTCCATCCCCATTAAAGTGAACAGAATTAGAGTTTCATTCATCACCTAAAAAAACCAGCAGGGAATTTTATGGATAATGACGCATTCATCCTTTAATTATTTCGAAAAATTAGCTTAAAATACTTGTAAAATAACATTTCATGAAATGGTCATTGCCCTTTTTTGTAATTTTACTATAGACATAGTTTGTTTAAACGGGATAGCAAAAATTCAGATCGGAGGACCTGCGTATTACGCTTCACTAGCACTAAATTTTATGGGTGAAAAATCAACACTATATACAGCTATAGGAAAAGGCATTCAGAAAAAAAAGTTGAAAATGTTACAGAGAACAAACATAAATTTAGAAAACATAGCCTTCATCGATGAGTTGCCAACACCGCTCTTTATTCATATATATTGGGACGACAAAAGAAAAAGCTATATTTATAATGAAACTAAACTTGACGAATATTATCAAAACGTAAAAATAAATGAAAAAGACATCTATGTATCATTTACATTTAGAGAAGTTAAAGAAGATATACTCTATAAGCTCACGCAAAATAAGAACTGTTTTCTAGACATGCAAGGTTTTTTAAGATATAGGAATAGATATGGTCTAATCAAACACAAAGAACCCTCAATAGCTTTAGACAATTTTAGATACATAAAAGTCTCTGAAGAAGAAATACCGAATCTGAAAAATCTTCTTCAAAGAGCATTTTCGTGTAGTGTAGAAGAAGTAATAGTCACGCGTGGTGCACGGGGCGTTCATGTATATTCGCGTAAAGGTATTGTGTATAAATTAGACCTTTTAAATAAAAACAACAATATGCGCGATCCTACAGGAGCAGGAGATGTTTTCGGAGCGATTTATTTTGCTACAAGAACAAAGGGTGCTTCTATTCCGGAGTCTATTATGAAGGCGAGTCTTTTTGCTTCGTTAAAAGTTAATTTAGGAGAACATTTTGGTAAACGCACCATTAAGAACATTATGCAATTAAGTAAAAGGCAAGCTTTTCAAAAAATTAAGATTGATGATTTTTTAATATGATTTAGCAAAATAAGCTAGTTTTTGAGCCTTTTCACCACAATGAAAGCAATATTCTTTGAATGGCTCATTATTTTCAAACGGAATTAGCCTAACTGAAGCACCAGTCTCATTTTTGATTTGACTTTCGCATTCAAGCCTACCACACCAAGAGACCTTTATAAAACCACCCCCTTTTTCAAGTTTTTCCTTAAATTCATTATAATCTTCTGCTTGAGAAATACTTTCTTCTAACTTTTTTCGCGCGCGTTCTAACATTTTTTGATGAATATCGTTTAATAGATTATTTAAAACTGGCAAAAGATCAGAAATTTGGACCACACTTTTTTGTAAAGTGTCTCTACGAAACACAACCACGCTAGATTTTTCTAGATCTTTTGGTCCAATCTCGAGTCTGACTGGCACGCCTTTTAGCTCCCATTCATTAAATTTCCAACCAGGCGTTTTATCATCTCTGTCATCAATTTCAACTCTTAACCCACTGCTTAATAACATGTTTTTAATTTCTTTAGACTTTTGTATTATAACTTCTGCTTGTGATTTTGAGTAATATATAGGAATAATTATTATCTGAATTGGTGCAACACGAGGCGGTAAAACCAATCCTTTGTTGTCACCATGGATCATGACCAAAGCCCCTATGAGGCGTGTACTGACACCCCAAGAGGTTTGCCAAACATATTCTTTCTTTTGCTCTTTAGTTATAAATTGAATGTCAAACGCGCGTGAAAAATTTTGACCTAAATTGTGTGACGTTCCAGCTTGTAAAGCTTTACCATCAGGCATGATGGCTTCTAGCGTGGCTGTATACAAAGCCCCTGCAAATTTTTCGCCTTCACTCTTTAAGCCCACTAAAACAGGTATTGCAAGCAAATTTACAAGTAAATCTTGATACACATTTAAAATGGTTAAGACCTCTCGGTCTGCTTCCTCTTTTGTTGCATGGGCTGTGTGTCCTTCTTGCCAGAGGAATTCCCTTGTTCTTAAAAAGAGCTTTGTGGCTTTTGTTTCCCATCTAACAACGTTATTCCACTGGTTTAAAAGTAGTGGTAAATCTCTATAACTTTTTATCCATTTGGAATACATCACATACATTATTGTTTCGCTAGTGGGTCTTATAGCAAGCCTTTCTTCAAGTTTTTCTTTTCCACCACTTTCAACCCATGCAACCTCAGGTGTAAAGCCTTTAAAATGCTCGCTCTCTTTCTTCAGAAGTGATTCAGGGATAAAAAGTGGAAAATATGCGTTCTTATGTCCTAGCGCTTTTAATTTCGAATCTAAAAAATTTCTAATCTCTTCCCAAATAGAATAGCCCCATGCTAAATAGACCATACAACCACTAACTGGTGAATAGTCAGCAAGTCCGCTTTTTAATACAACTTGTTGATACCATTCAGAAAGATCCTCTTCTTTTTTTACGGTTATGCCTAGCTTAGTCTTTATTTCTTCCATTTCATTGGCCATATTAACAATTAGAAGAATTATAAGGGTTTATAAGCGTCTTTATGGAGTACTCGCTAAAAAGTGCTTTCGTTAATAAAGAAAATATTAAGTCAAAATTCTTGTTATTTGTTACATTGAACTTGTAAGAGCATTGCTTTTAATGCCAAAACCAGCATTATATTGTAATCTTTTATTGTTTGTAAATCTTATAAATATCATTAATACTAAAAATACTAGCTATGAATTTGAATCAAGATGAAATCTATATGGAGTTGCTTAATAAATTATATGAGCAACTACCATCAATTAGTGGAAGTGGAGAATGGTTTTCGGTGCCTGAGCCACACATAAGATATGAAGGAGACAAGTCTTATTTTCTTAATTTTAAAGAAACATATGAACTTTTCCGCCGTGATCCAAACCATCTTATGAAATTTCTTGTCAAACACTTGGCCACAGCGGGATATATAGATAATGACGGAAGGCTTGTTCTGCAGGGTAGGTTTTCAGAAGAACAAATAAAACAATTACTTGAAAGATATGTGAGCTTTTTTGTAAAGTGTCCTACTTGTGGAAGACCAGATACAAAACTTGTTAAAAAACTAAAAGTTGTGTACATGGTGTGTGAAGCATGCGGAGCAGAAACCCCATTAAGAATCGTACAATGAATAATAATCTTAGTGCTCAAGTATACATGAGAACACACAACATTAATGGCAAATTTATTATCACGTTGTGTGATAAAGAGCTGTTTGAGAATATGAATATGAGAAATAAACTTAAATTAAACACAAATTATTTTGGTGGTGAAATTGTTGATGTTGATTTTGCTTTAGATAACATAAAAATAGGTGATTTTGTAACACTTGTTGGCCCTACTGTAGTAAAACAAGCTTTAAGGCGTGGTTTAATAAAAAAACGCGCTATTATTCATATAGCTAAGAATATTGAATATGCCGAAGTGTACAACTTATGATCCGTTGTCCTATTTGCGGATCTTATACACAACCAAACTTAGAAACACATAATCTTTGCCAAAACTGTTACAATTTAAGAAAAAGATCTATAAACGAAGAACATAAATTATGGGTATGTTCCCAATGCGGTGCATTAAGAGTACATGGCAAATGGGATTTTTCTTTAAATCTAGAAAACTATATTGAAAAGACTTTAATAAATCAAAACCTTGTTACATCTCCTGTCTTATTAATAAAAACAAAAGATCGTGTTGTATATGATATTATAACGAAAAATGCTTCAAAAAGATTAGAATTTCAGTTAAACAAAACCATTTGTCCTAATTGCCTAATACAAAAAAATCGATCGTTCTTATACGAATTAAAAATTCGAATTGAAGGAAGAAATCCTACACAACAAGAAAGCTTATACCTTTCTAACTTAGTAATTGAAACTTTATCTCAACTAAATGATAAGTTTGTTTATGAACTAAATCCGAATAAAAACGGAATAGACGTATCATTTTCTACAAAAAGAGGCCTTGATTTTACTTTAAATAAACTAAGAACAATTTTTATTGCAAAAGAAATTTATTCTTCAAGGCTTGTAGGCGAAGCTCATGACAGAAGAAAAATATTCAAGACCACCGTTTCATTCAGAATAATACCTTTTGCGAAAGGCAGTGTTATACGAATAAAAGATCAGCTTTTTGAAATCATTGATATTCAACAAAAAGAGTTTATTTTATGTTCACTCGTTTCACACTCATCAACAAAAATGTCAAGACAATCATTAGTGGAACTTTTTAGAAAAGGAATAGCTCGTACCCTAATTCAACGTGGTGAGCTTATTAATGCTATGAAATAAAAGAATTAATATTGCGGCTATTAAAATAAATAACAGATTGTCTGAAAACAATTTAAGAAAACCATTAGAAGGCGAAGTTTTGGGAACAATCATTCAACTAGTTGGTTATGATAGAGCAAAGGTGAAATGCGCTGATAATAAAATTAGAATTTGCAGAATACCTGGAAGAATGAAAAAGAAAATTTGGTTAAAAGAAAACGACGTTGTGCTTGTAGCCCCTTGGGATTTTCAAGCCGATTCTCGTGGTGATATTATTTATAAATATGAAAAGGAAGAGGTAAAGAAATTAAAAGAAGCGGGCTACCAAATACCCTAAGATTACTTTCGGTAACGCTAGTATTAAAGTTAGATCGTTACAAAAATTATGAGGTGTTACACGGTGATTATTCGATAGTAGTGCTTTTAAGCTTTCTCCACCAATTAATACAACGATGAACAGCGTAAAAAAATGTACTACAGTAGTCTTTGAACCACATTCTGGGCTTGATGCACACATTCTTTCTGAGTTTGAAAGACTTTTATTATTTCTAAAAGAAAAGGGAGTCATCATAAATCGTATAGGAACAAACTTGATAATAAGCGCCCCATCAGAGTTTTTAATGCGTGCGACCGAGTGCATTAAACTTATTGAATACGGAGTGCCTTTTGAAAGGGCAAGAATCTTTTTTGAAAAAGAGGAATATTATCATATTATTGAGCTTGATAAAGAAGAGCTGTCAAGGAAAATTGGAAGAATAATAGGAACAAATGGCAAGACAAAACGTAATCTTGAAAAAATTATTGGCGTAAGTATTTTTGTTAAGGATAACCGAGTAATTATAGTTGGAAATTTTGATTCTGTAGAGAGGGCAAAAGATGCCATATTGCGAATTGTAAAAGGAAAACCGCAAAATATAGTGATTAATCGATTTCAAAGACCATAAAGGGGATATTCTTGTCTTTAAAATTTAAACAGTTAAGCCCCGCTGAGTTTTTTTATAATAATAAATCGATGGCTGGCTTTGACAATCAAAGCAGGGCAGTGTACACAGTTTTTCGTGAACTAATAGAAAATTCTCTCGATGCTTGCGACACACATTCTATAAGACCTATCGTATTTGTGTCTTTAAAATTAAATACACGAGAGGAATTAGAAATAACAGTAGCCGATAATGGTAGTGGCGTACCAGCTAGGTATATCGCAGATGCTTTCGGTAGGATTTTCTTTGGTTCTAAATACTCAGTCATGCAAAACAGAGGCACTTTTGGTCTGGGAGGAAAAATGGCAATATTATATGGCCAACTTTCAACTGGAACTCCCGTTGAAGTTATCACTACTACAGGAAAAGACGTTTATAAAGTCAAACTTAGCATTGATGTAAAACTGAATCAGCCTATTATTCACGAAAAAAAGATTGAAAAGAACTCTCATTTATTACACGGCACCACTATAAAGCTCAGCTTTAAGGGGGATTATATCACAGCGAGGAGTAGAATCCTAAAATATTTACACATGACTAGAATTGCTCTTCCTTATGCAACAATTATTTTCGATGACCCTGAAGGATTGTTTTTTGTTGCGCCAACTCTTTCACATATTCTTCCAAAACCACCACGGGAAACCCCACCGCATCCCTATGGAGTAGATATAATAAAACTAAAAGAAATGATAGAATCGTCAAAAAAAGACTTACCGCTTTATAAATTCTTTTTAAAATTTTCGCGAATTGGTAAAGTGACGGCTTTTAACTTTTCTAAATTAATCGGTTTAGATCCTTTTAAGCCATTAAGAAAACTAACAGATGAAGAAATAAAAAGAATTGCGGAGGGTTTAAAATCATATAAATTTTTGCCGCCAGATGCCTCAGCACTTTCGCCATTAGGTCTTGAGACGATAAAAACTGGAATAAATGCTGAGTTTGCACCAGAATATATAGCATTGTGTCAAAGACCCCCTTCAGCTTACGAGGGTTTTTCCTTTATAGTCGAAACCGCTATTGGTTATGGAGGTAACATCCCTCCCCCAGCCAATGGTTCAGATGATATTAGATTATTAAGGTTCGCTAATAAAATACCACTTATCTACGATGCCTCTAATGATGTCTCGATGCGTGTAATACTAGAAGACATAGACTGGAAGAATTATGGATTAGATTTAAAAAGCGATCCACTTCTTTTCTTTGTTCATATTGCGGCCACGAAAGTCCCATTTAAAACTGCAGGAAAGGAGTATGTGGCTGATAGAGAAGAAATAAGGCGCGAAATTAGGTTGGGTTTAAGAGAGTGTGCAAGAGAACTAAAGTCGTATCTTTCTAAAAAAGCACAACAAATTCATCACGCCCAACGCAAAGAGAAAATGAGTGTCTATTTAACTCTGCTCGCAAAATATACTTCTGCGCTTGCTGAGACTGAATTAATACCTAAAACAAAACTAAATGCGTTAATAAATAAAAAGGGTATAGAAGATGAATAAAACGCTCAAACCTTCGAATAAAAGCGACATAAAAAAAGTTTCAGATCTTCTTAGCGAACTTGGTAAAAGAATCTATAACCAGCTTTTAAAAGAAGTTCCGCCAGAACTCGAAATACCGAGCAGATCGACCGATAATATTGTTTTTGATCATTTATCTCAACAATATGTTCTTGGTAATAAAAAAATCAAAAGGGGTATTTACAGCATTAGGAGCGCAAAAAGCCTAGCCCAACTACTTTGGGTTGCTTACGTCGCGAAAGAATTAATAAAAAAAGATCAGGTGACGACTCTTAGAGATCTTTTTTATACTTCCCTTAATGAAAAGGGCTTAGAAATAAGCGAACAGGCAGAGACAGACGCACAAGTGGAAGATCTTGAAGCTGTGTTAGGAGTACCACGTGAGAGCTTTAATATTATCCCCCATGATAGAGGAACTGCATTCGGTAAATTAGTGTTAGAATATAACGTAAAAGGATTTGAAGGAAATAGAGTAGATTTGATGTCACATCCAGATGGTGTAAGTGTAGGCCCCGGATTAGCTCACGCTAACTTTGTCTCAAGCGACGCCCGTATGGTTCTAGTTTTAGAAAAACATGCGATTTTTATTCAAATGATAAGAGAAAAAATACATGAAAAACTTGGTGCTATTTTAATTGAGACAGGAGGGCAAGCAAGTAGAGCCGCGCGAATTCTAATAAGAAGGCTTAACAAAGAATTAGGACTTCCAGTTTATATACTAACAGACGCCGATCCGTGGGGAATGCACATAGCGCTTGTGATTATAAGCGGTTCTGCAAAATCTGCCCATATAAGAGATATTAATACACCTTCTGCCAAATGGATAGGGTTTTGGGCAACTGACATCGAAAAGTACAAAGTCCCTAGTCTTCAACTCACCCAAGTTGATTATAAAAGAATTGAAGAACTAAAAGCAGACCCGCGTTATAAAGAAAAATTCTTTAGGAAACAGATAGAATGTTTCTTAGAAACTGGTAGGAAAGCAGAGCTTGAAGCTTTTTCAAGCAAAAATAAAACTATAGGTGTGACTTATCTTGCAAACACATATTTGCCCGCAAAACTAAAGGAAATAGGTGCTTTGTGAACCATTCAGCCTGATGACGGAAGCTCTCTGAATCGCCGCTTTGCTCTTTAGTCCTAAGTAGAGGACACGGTGCCACTGTAGCACCCTGCGTGCTTTATGTGTTCAAGTCGCCGTCTAGTGTGAACCTATGAACAACGAAATACTCGAGTCAAATTCTCGTTTGTGCAAACGCCTGCAAAAAGTGTGCGGGGTGAGTACGGCTTGCCAAGCTTTTGAAAAGTATTCCACTTAGGAAATAAGAACTGTAAAATCTCATTTTGATTTTGTATTTTAGTTTCTTTTTGTATTCTCTAAGATTAAAAACCATCCTTCTATGAAAGCGAAACCACAAACTTAAAGTCTCTCATCTAAATTCCTCTAAAATAATCGTGTTCCTTCGAAAGCTTTTTACCTTAAACCTTCAAAAGAAACCTTTTCTTGAAAGCGCTCTTTATAACCTATCGAAAGAACGCTCAAGTGGCTTTGGGTTATCAGACAAGTGGGCGTAGGAAACAAGCCTTGCTATTCCTAGGCACACAGTTTTTAGGTTGCGGCTATTCTCAGTTTTTCTGCCAAGAAGGTTATATAGATTCGACCAGGGGATAAGCCTCCACGCAGACTTGACACACTCGCTCAACTGTGAAGTCAGTGCTGTGAAGTCAGTGCTCAGAGTGAAGAAGCCGATTTTGCTATAGATAAGCTTCTTTAGGTTTTTGCTCTTTTCCATTTGTCGCCTTATACAAGAAAGCTTCCAACCACTGTGAGGGTACACTAAGGAAAAGTAGTAGTCGTTAGATTTCTTTTTCTTCGGTTTGTTATCAAAGAATCTTTTTTGAGTTTGGTAAAACCCTTCAGCCACTTGTTACGCGGCCTGAGAGAGCAAAGCTTGAAACTCAGGGTTCTTCTTTTTTAGGTCTATAAAATGAGTTGTCTTGGTAATTTTGGTTCAACGAGTGTTTTCTCTCTATTTATACTTTTATCCTGCCCCTAAAAGTTGTGGTTTGAAAGTTTTTATAAAATCATGATTTATTTTGTTGCTGATCGCTTGCATCTTTTAGATATTTGTAAAATAAAGTACCGGTCAAAGGTATGTTCACGACAAACAGGATTAACCTTGTGAGAAGATCTATAGAAGTCGCAATGGTCACGGGAGTGCCAAGCGCAACATAAGAACCAATCACTGCGGCATCGAGGATTCCTAACATACCTGGAATAGCGATTGGAGTTGTTGACACAATTTCGGCTATCATCATTACAATCATGACTTCCCAAATCGAAAGTTTATAGTAACCGATGGAATATGTAACTAATAACGCAACGACCGAAAGTAGAATCCATCTTATTGTTATCACTAAATATGATGCTATTAAACGGAACCTTGAATACGCTATTCTTCTTATACTCTTCAAGAAATTATCAAACGTCTCATCAATTTTCATTGAGTTTAGATTATGAGTCGATCCTAAAAACTTTTTCAGGAAAGGCTCAACTTTTGCATTTATTTTTTTAGTTATATTACGTAGAATATTTGCTTTTATTGAAATTATAACAGCAGTAAAAGCGAGAATCAATGTTGTTATGATAGCATAAAAAACGGTTTTAATAAACGGGGATGACGAAATGGCGCCATAAACAAGAAAAGTAGCAAGGCTTGCTACAGAAACAAATCCTAATCCATAAATTATACGGTGAACAACCACAGAAGCTGCAGGACCTCCGTAATCGCCCGCAGCATGTTTTTTTGTCATTGCGATTCTAGCCGCTTCTGCGGTTATACCGCTTGGCGTCGTATATATCAAAAAAAGACTTCCCATTGTAATAAAATATGCTTGTTTGATAGAAACATTAACCCCACTGGGTTTTAAAATTATATACCACGCCAGTGAATAAAGAAAACCTCCAAACAATTCTACAAGCGCGGCAAAAAACAAAAAAAATATGTTCGCGTGTTCTATATATAGCCAAACCTTCGATGGGTCAATAAATACCACTAATAATGCTAGAATAAGTATACCTAGTAGGAGCACGTATAGCGTTTGTTTTTTGTTCATTTTCTTCGATTAACTTATTATCACTCTTAAATAACTTTATAGCCGTGATTAAAGTAGAAAAAGTTGATTCTGCTTACTTGGTTTTCGATGAGAAAGAGTGTGAATCGTTATATTGGAATAGGTATTTTGGAAGACCAGTAAATAAACAAAAACCTAAACTTGGCGACCTTCTTTCTCCTTTAAGACTCTCAAGAATAGAAGTTTTATATCTAGTCGAAAAACAAGAAGTTGTGGTTTATAAACAGGGTCGTAGAATAAGACTTGCGCAACCTACTGGAAGATCAGAACTGCTTTATTTGATCTATAAAGACTTAAGAGAAAGGGGTTTTGTTGTACGCTCTGGTATAAAGTTCGGCGCAACCTTTGCAGTATATCTTAAAGGTCCTGGTATCGACCACGCACCGTTTCTGGTACAAGTAATTCAACCAGAGCACAAGCTCACAGGGACAGAAGTAATAAGAGCGGGTAGGCTGTCACACGGAATTAGAAAGAGCTTCATTTTTGCAACATTTGACAAAGAAACAGGACCTATCTATGCAACTTTACAATGGGTGAAATCTTAGGTGTCAGCTCTGCGTGGGCTCATCATGTAACAGTCCTTTCGAGCCTCATCATTCACCTAGAGTCCTGAAAAAAGCGACAATAGCCTTTGGTGTATAAGATTTCTAAAGAACCCAATAAAGTTTTGTTCCGCCTCGATGATCTTACATTTTGGAGGCAAACCATTTTCGATTTTGCTTCTGAAATCACAGAAAGGTATAAACGAGTAGGAACCCATTTCTATAGGACAAGCAGCCTCTGCTTTATTAGGTGGTTCTTGATTTGTTAACAAAGATGAAACAAATTGCGCCTCATAAAGTGCAAGAAAAGCAGCCATTGGAAGGCCTAAAGTTGGTGCAATAATATCTCCAACTCCAAATATATCATCGTATTTTTCTGTCCTAAAATTCTTCTTAACATTAAGCCAACCATCATTTGTAGAAAGCTCAGATTGAGAAACAACATTAGGAGCTTTGTGTTTTGGAACGTACATCAGCAAATCATAATTGACCAATTCACCCGATTCGTTCTCTATTTTTCGTTCAATAGGGTCTATCTTTTTAATATGATAAGCTGCTTTCAGCTCAATTCCCTCCCTCTCGATGCCTTGGATTAGTTTCTTGTGCACTTCTTCTCCGACAGCAATCAATGGTTTAGCTTCTGGATGTAAAATTATTGTTTGAACATTCAAACTTTTACTTTCGAAATATCGCTTTAGTCGATAGGCTATATCAAATGGTGCTGGAGGGCATCTATAAGGAATCCCTTCAACAGCGATTACAAGCTTACCGCCTTTAAAATTCACAGCTTCTTTTTGAAATTGAGAAAATCCTTCTATTGACCAAAAATGTGGGGCAATAGGAACCTCTGCGCCGAGTGCAATAATTAAATAATCATAGGTAAATAACTTGCCTTTTTTTGTCTTGACTTTCTTTTCAGATGGAATTATCAAACTTATAGTATCTCGATAAACTTGAATACCAAACGAAGAAAGTATCTTAGTTTGAATTATCGCATTTAAATAATTTAAGTTTTCAACGAACAACTTTGGTAACAAGGCATAATTTATAAAGTCTGATTCTGTAACGAGTGTAACATCAAAAGATTTACGTAAAGCAACTGCAGTAGCGACCCCTCCCACCCCACCTCCAAGAATTAAAACGTGTTGTCTTTTCTTCATTAGAAAAAATTATTTCAACTAAAAAATAAAAATATCGTTCAGTTAATGATCGCGTCTGGGTAAGGCGAGGTTTGTTTTCATCTTTATCACTCCTTGTGTTTTAAGCATTTGGGGTGGCACAAACAGATGAGGCGCTAAAGACGCATAGAGTAAACCTATGATAATCAAGTAAACTAGAATTCCAATGGCCCAAGGAAAGTTGTTTCTGAATACATGACCCTCTTTTCTCGTGTGCTTCGTTGTTGGAATGCCCATGTGTCTGGATAAGCGTTGTAGCGCACACCGTGGTTTTAAATCGGTGAGCGCGTAATCAACCGCACACCTCTTTAAAGCTTGGCCTCAGAACACCTCAACGCCTTTCGCACCTCAGACCTCTAGTTTCATTAAGGCCTATCTTCAAAGTCTAGTGTTAAAGTGTGGACAAAAAAGTCGAGAAAGACCTCGATCTGAACCTCAAGAACATCCAGTTACCGCTATTAAGTGAAGTGGTTGGTAAACCCCCCGTGGATCATGGTTAATAAGTATACTACGCAACCCAGTTGGTTTGTGGTCTAACGCTAATCACACAAAACTCAGAATCTAGAGGCTGAGAATTAGGTGTTTCGACAAGGCTGTTTGTGCTTACAGATAGCAACCACTGCTACCGTGAGGTTGTGATCTAAACTAGGTTTAAAAAACATGTGCACCAAACGTTTGAACTTCAAAACTCTTCTGATTCTTCGGTTACTTTAAGCATCGAACAAGGATGTTCTACGACAACACCCAAAGAAAACGCTGCTTACACCATTCGTAGACTTCTTGGAGCTGTTCATGTATAAAGGCAATTTGCATAAAGCGCTTATCTTGACGCATCAAATAAAAAAATTCAAACAATATTATTGCATTAAGTACATGAATGGGCTAAATTTGCTTCGTACGTGTTTGAATAATACCACAGAAGAAAAGGTTGTTCTCAAACTTCAGCGATTAGTACGTGTGTTTTTAGACCTCTATAATAAAAATTGATAATAAGGTCATGTGGTAGAAGTTCGCTAGTGTATTCAGACTTCTGCAGGACGTACGCGATGACAATGCTTGCCTTTGTTTTGTAATCAAAGTGTATTCAGTCTCTTTAATCGATAGACAATGTATGGATAAAGAACTTCTTGGCCACATTGCACACTCATCAATGTGTATTTAGGTAATATCTTTCTAAGCACATTAAGTTTTAAAATTTTGAAATTAACTAATATGTCTTTGAAGCTCTAGAAAGTATTCTTACAAAACTTTTCCATAGAAGGCGAAAGAAAAACATCAGATTTTTTGGAAAAGACAAATTCATCCTTATAAACTGTTACGGAAAGCTTTGAAGTATTATGCTTAATGACTCTAAATAGAAAGCCCAATATGCTGTTTTAATGGTCGTTGTTAATTTTGTTTATCCTTATATTATACGAAAACAAACTTTGGTTTGTGAAAGCACTTTTCATTAGATGTTTTGCGATTTTTTTGATCGGAGTTATTCTGGAAGCACTATCGCTTTGGGTTTATCCTGGAGCAATAGTTAGACCCCCAGAAAAGATCGTGTATCATTTTGGCTTACTATATTTTTCAAAAATTGTGTTTTATACTGGAAGTTTTACGCAAAGTCCACCACAACTTGATTATCTTCAACTCTTTACTATTATAACATTTATTTATTTTCTAATTAAAAAGACGCTTCACCATTCCTAGAGAGAATCAACACTTGGATTGTGCCTAGGCAACGGTTTTGCACGCTTTTCATGCTTACGCTAATGTGGACACCAACTAATCCCTAATCAAAGTAAAACCCCAATCTCTAAAACTTCACAGATTTGCTCAAAATAACTTTATTCTCAATGTTATCCATTACTTACACTTACAGAATACACTTTTCAGAAATTTAATAAGCAGAGGATTGTGTCTAAAAGGATACACTCCTGTCTGGATAAGAGTTCATCCGTGTCACCTCCAACTCGGTGTACAGTGTATAAAAGGCTTTAGGAAGTCGAGAAGGGTTGTAAGAGCGTTTTTCTAGGGTGTTGTTGTCGTAGAAGCTTCTTGTTATTGAAGTGCCCAAAAGCTTGACAGAACTTCGTAACCCAAAAATTTGGCACGCATGGTTCTTAAACCCGGCTCTTGTTATAGCCTCGCGGTACAATGTTTGATGTCAGAATCACCGGGTTACTGAGACACCTCTTTCTTAACTCCGAAGGAATCTTAGTGCGTTTTTGTGTGGTGCGTGTGAGACGCCGAACCATATTGGTTTTCTTGTGTAAGCGTACACCGCAAGCCAGACGTAAAGCGGTCGGCCGCCACACTTTACAATTTATTGCGATAACTGAACACTTATGAGGCTTTGGGTCAAATCTCAGATTCGCTTCAAACTCTAAAGTTTTTCAGCTTTAAGAAAAACGTTTATTTCTTAGAGTTTTGCGTGTCACGTAGATTAATAGATTAGAGGCTCACTATATGAGGTATTATCTGACAGACACCTCATAGTAAATTAAATATTATTAAAACATGTATTATTAGTAGGGCTGGTAGCTCAGTTGGCAGAGCGTCCGCCTTGCACGCGGAAGGTCGCGGGTTCAAATCCCGCCCAGTCCATAATTATACTCATTACTGTTATCTAATGTTTTAAAGAAACACCTCCCTGTAGCGAGCTGAATAGCTCATCTTTCTTTTCTAAATAAGTTTAAAACTGTTTGTCGCTTACGTAAACGAGAAATTTGAGACCAAAGGCATGGCACCTCCCTTTTTAGATTCTTCCAGCTGAAAATTAGATTTTAATCTGAGGAACACGCAGAAAAACAAACTTTATGTTAAACTTTTTAGCAGCTTTTCTTGCAAAAGCTGACCTTTACATCGTTGCATTGTTTAGGACCATTATTATGATCTTATCTCCGTTCGCACTACTCACAAGGGAATGATACAAAACTTATAGTTTTTGCTGAAGCTATCACTAATATCTTTCCCGTTAAAGTGTCATATAATCAAAAGGTTTTTCCTTGCTGATCCCTTTGTGTTTATTTCTCGCTTTCTGCAGAGTCTACGACGACCGCCGTTCCACCAAAAAATAACGGGTTTATCATTTACTGAACTTGTTGCCTTATCTATCCTTTTAAATAGGCTTTAGCATCTTTAGACCTGCTCTCTCTCGTAAGCCTTTCCTTTATTCTTAGCTTCTTTTCCTTCTTACATATCTTAAGTTTTTTTCTTTTGTTTGGCATCTTTACCTCAGTTATCCTTTAGCATAAACACGTTAACATGACTGGTTAATAACTAATCCTATCAAAAATATTTCACTAAATATCAATAATATGTTAACGACTATGAATGACTATAAAATTGTTTAGATTTTCAGTTTAAGGGTTTTGATATTCGCTTGCTTAATAATTCGAAACACTTTATAAATCATCATTAATTTTCAAACTATTCCAATATCTTATTTTACTAATATTATTTTTATTAATTTTTATTATTTTGAATGTTTGTAAGATGTTACCTAAAAGTTTTTAGCTATATTTAACGAATTAATGTAATGGGGTGGTGAGCCGCTGGACGGTTGCCGGGTCTTGGACCTGAGGAAGCTCCGCCCTCCACGTGGAAGCGCGCCACCGAAAGGTGGACGGGGAGACCCGTGCCTCTGGCACAGAAACGCTCCACCTTCTTGTAGGATGACAATGATTAAGAGCTGAGGACGCAAGAAGGTGTTGAAACGGTCATGCCGCGCGGAGAAAGGGCAAAAACGCGCCTGTGAGTTCCACGCGAGGCGCGGGTAGCCCGCTTAGTCAAATACCGTCAAAAACAAAAGGCGGGCTATGGGCGGCACACCACCCCTTGTAATTTTTTTATTGGTGAGTACTTTACGAGTTTTGTGATCAAATAGAATGTTAGACTGGTGTGAATAATGGGCGCCGCGCCGAATTGGTGAGCGCGTAATCAACCGCACACCTCTTTAAAGCTTGGCCTCAGAACACCTCAACGCCTTTCGCACCTCAGACTTCCACAAGTCGCAGAGAGTGGACAAGTTAAAAACCAAACTTTCGAAGGCTACAGGAGCGCTTAGTTATCGCTATTCGTGATTCGTGGATGTTTGCGTAAGGCAGTTTGTGGTTTCTCGTGTGAATCACGAAAAGCTCGGGTTTCTTCGGAAATGAGAACCTTATCTCTTTAGGAGACTCGATTATTCTCAAAACAAATCCTTGGCGGCAAAAGCCGTTATCTGAGCTCCAAAAACACGCAACCTTTGATTGGGAAAGCTGGTGATTGCTCGCGTTAAGGTATGTGGCTTTTATGACAAGAAAACATTCTGGGAACTCTTAGAACTGCGCAGTAGTACGCCGAGTGTGACGCGCAAAGCGCTTAGCTGGATAGTATCCATAGAAGATATTGAAGGGATACGGCTCACCTTCCAAATATAGCGCATACACATATATCTTTAATATCTTAACTGCAAAGCTAAAAAATTGAAAGCTGTTAAGCGCATGCGTAGCTTTTTAGCGTTAATGTTTACAAAAACCCTTGTGCTTTTCTTTATCTTAAGAATCTTTCTATCCTTTCTATCACCAATTCTCATGGTAGCCAAGTCCAGAGTTTCAAACATGTCAGGAATTCTGTTAAGTTGGTGCATTAACCACATAATAAAAGCACCGAAAGAGCTTCTCGTGTAATCCTTGTTGCTAATTGCGCATCCACAGCACCATACTATATGACTGTTTGCTTTTTCGTCTTATCAATAGCAAGAGCCTTTTAAGTGGGAACTCTGTATAAAAACTATAGCCTCGCTCAGAACGTAATGAAATACGCGTATCTATTTCATACGACGCGTTGCGATATAAAGCAAGATTGTTGCTTTATATCGATTTTTGTTGTGAATAAATGAAGATCGCTTCTATTTTTTTAATTTTTGCACAATAGTGGATGGCTTCTGGGTAACAATCTTTCACATCTAAAGATACGCTTACTGCATAATCAATCTGTACACCACCCAATAATGATTCGCCACTTAACTTCTTTGGATTCTATCCATTGTAAAAGGAAAAATCTAATGTTATACCGTATCTATTAAAACATTGAGCCGGGGTGGCCGAGTGGTTAAGGCGGCAGACTCGAGCTCTTTTTTAAAGACTGGAGATCTGCTGGCCCAACGGGCCGCGCGGGTTCGAATCCCGTCCCCGGCGCCTTTTTAAATTTTTCACTATAAGCATCTTTTGATTTTAAAATAATATATTTGTCGTCTGGAGAAAACTTTGGGGGATGAGGAGTGATAGTTTTAATGCCGCATCTTGGGCAAACATTTTGAAGGGTGTAAATTTTACAAACAGGGCATTTTAAAATTAGTGATCTCATAAAGAGTTTTCCTCAACTTTAAAATCTAACGTTAATTCATTTGCCATTTTACGTATTCTTTCTAGTAGTTCTTTAGCAATATTGTTTATTACCTTCGGTTTGGTAGAGATAATTTCTATAGCGTATTTTGGTGCGGCTACAACGTAAACTTTACCTTCAACTTGAAGAGTTTTAAGCGTTTCCTCTATATTTTTGAGAACGTTTTTGATTTTATCAGCACCGCCCTTTTGCGTTGTCGAAAGAGTAAATCGAATAGTTTTTGTATATTGTTTAATTCGTAAAGCTTTTTTTGAGTACTCTGTAAGTTTATTAATAAGATCTTCTTCCAAATTAAGACTTTGTAGAACAGAACTTCCTTCACTAGCAGCCCTTTCGAGTATGCTTAGGGGGTCAGTGAGAGAAAGAAATTTTTCAAGAAGAGCATTTCTTTTTTCTTGTGGAATTTTGTAACTAGAAAAGAATTCTTCAATAGTCTTTAAAAATTTTCTCCTTCTTTTCCAGCTTTTTAAAACTGTATTTCTTTCTTGTAATGTTACTCTTTTCAAAGAAAGATCAATATGGCCTTTAGTTGGATTTACTCTAATAACTCTTAAAACTACTCTTTGTCCAATATTAACAAATCGTTTAATATCGGTGACCCATCCTTGACTTATCTCAGAAATTGGTAGGTATCCTCTTTTACCAGGATAGTTTTCTAGCTTAACATAGACGCCATGGTCAACTATCTCATCTACTTGGGCCACCACCAGTTCATCTTGTTTTGGCCAACCAGCTTCTGTCGAAAGCGTGGACATAAAGCTATTATTCAATTAAGGTGATATTTTGTTTACGGTTTTACAAATTTTCAATTCGCTTAAATCAGGGTTTTAGTTTTGAGTAAAGGGGGGGCAGATTGGCCGAACTTCAGGATCGTTTTAAGGAAATAATTGATTCGTTTCCAAACAAACATGTGTTGGTTTTAGGAGATGTTATGCTAGATCACTACATTTATTCTGATGCAAGAAAATTGTCTCGAGAAGCTCCAGTCATAGTTGCTGATCTACAGGGAGAGGAATTTCGTCCAGGTGGAGCGGCAAACTTAGCCACAATGATAAGAAGATTAGGATCTAAGGTTTTTCTCGCAAGCGTTGTAGGAAAAGATCTGGAATCAGAAATTTTACTAAAAGCGCTAGAAAAAGAAGGAGTTAATACTTCTTTAATACTTCAATCTCCTGATAGAACCACATGTGTTAAAAATAGAATATATGTCAATAAACAACAATATCTAAGATTAGATAAAGAAAATCCAAAACCTCTCGATCCTTCAATCATGGAAAACATGCTACAGAAAATAAAAGACTACATTAATGAAATAGATATACTCATATTGTCAGATCATGACAAAGGCACCTTGAATGGCACTTTAATTGCTGAAGTAATAAAACAATCTCGCGAAAGTGGAAAACTAGTGGTAGGTAGACCAAAATTACAACATTTCTTGGATTTCGTTTCTGTAAATAGTTTACTTTCTACATTAAAAGAAGCAAGTGAAGCTCTTGGAATGTCGGTACTAAATGATAGTAGTCTAAGAAATCTTGGCTTTAATATGCTAAGTCGTTTTGAAAGTGATGCAATATACTTGTGGAACAAAGAAACTTCATACTTATTTGAGAAAGGCATGATAACTTACATTCAACTTTTAAATTTCTCATTACCATTAGAAAAAGTCGGTGTAAGGGATCTATTGGCCGCTGTTTACTCTTTATCGTTGGCAGGAAGTGCGACAAATTTGGAAGCCGCATTACTCGCATCTCTATCACAAGTTGTTATTTCTTATAATCATAATAGTATGCTAAGTGACATTCTCTCGCATACGAATCTCAGAAAAGCAATAGAAGAAAAAACAGAAAATCTCGTGTATAATACCATAAAAGTCAAATAAATGGGTGAAATCTTTTGGAAGCACAACTTTTTACAAAACAGCCCCGTAATATCCCAAAAAAAGAACTTGAACAAATATCATCGGAGATCAGAGAAGATATTTTAATGATGCTTAGCGAAGCAGGTTCAGGTCATCCAGGTGGCTCGTTGAGTGCTGTCGAAATTGTCGTTACACTTTATTTTGTAAAAATGAGGCACGATCCAAGAAATCCTTATTGGCCACAAAGGGACAGATTTCTATTATCAAAAGGTCATGCAGCTCCCTTACTTTATGCGGTATTAGCAAAGTGCGGTTATTTCCCGCGCGAGGAGTTAAAGACTCTTCGGAAATTAGGAAGCCGGTTGCAAGGACACCCTGATCCCACAAAACTGCCAGGTGTTGAAATACCAGGCGGTCCAGAAGGGATAGGTTTGTCAGAGGGAATAGGCATGGCCCTCGCAGCAAAACTCGACAAGCTTGATTCTAGAATCTATGTCTTGCTTGGTGATGGGGAGCTTAATGAAGGAGAAATTTGGGAGGCTGCAATGTGTGCGGCCAAATACAAGCTAGATAACATCGTAGCTATAGTCGATCGAAATGGAATTCAACAAGATGGTTTAACAGAAGAAATAATGCCCATAGAACCAGTAGCCGCAAAATGGAAAGCCTTTAATTGGAACGTATTTGAAATAGACGGTTATGATTTCGATCAAATTATTAACGCTCTTAATCAAGCTGAACAAACAAAAAACAGACCTTCTGTAATAATAGCCTATACCACAAAAGGTAAAGGGGTCGACTTTATGGAGTGGCGTTCTGAATATCATGGTAAAGTACCCGATAAAGAAAGCGTGCAGAAAGCACTAACAAAACTAAAGAGGGGTTACTCATGAGGCAAATTGCTCCTTCTATATTATCTGCTAATTATATTAAGATAAGTGAGATCATTAAGATTCTTGAAAAAAAAGGAGTTGATTTGATCCATGTGGACGCGATTGATGGAGTTTTTGCACCTAATATCGGTTTTAGCCCAAAATTTGTTAAAGAAATAGCAAGCATAACGGATATTCCACTTGATATTCACCTGATGTTTTGTAACCCATTAAAATTTGTAACATTGTATATAGATGCGGGTGCTCGAATGATTTCAGCCCATATAGAGTCATTAGATTTAGCTTCAGCGGAAAAATTTTTGGAGATCGTTGAAGAAAGGGGTATACTAAAAGGGTTTGCCATAAAACCATCAACAGAAATACCAGAGTGGTTAAACAATCTTTTAGAAAAAGTGGACTATATCGTTCCAATGTCTGTAGAACCTGGGTTTTCCGGTCAAAAATTTATACCACAAATATTATCGAGGATTGAAAATTTCAATATCTTAAGAAAGAAAAGAGGTTACCATTATTTAATCGAGGCCGACGGTGGTGTAAATAAAGAAAATATTAAAAGCTTAATCGAAAAGGGCGTTGATATATTTGTAATTGGAGCTGGCATTTTTGGTTCCAACGATATTGAGGAATCGTTGGAATACTTTAAGAAAATAGTAAAAGAGGACGGTGATAAGTTTGGTTGAAACTTCGATGAGAGACGCATTAGCAGAAGCACTTTTGGATCTAGGAGCTGAGTTACCTAATCTTGTAGTAATTGGGGCTGACACGTCTGGATCTTTAAAGACCGCAGTTTTTGCCACAAAGTTTCCAAATCGTTTTTTCAATGTAGGAATCGCTGAACAAAACATGATTGGTATTGCGGCGGGTTTTGCGCTAGCAGGAAAAAAGGTTGTGTGTGGTAGCTATGCAGTATTCGTTCCAGGAAGAGCGGTTGACCAAATAAGAAATACAATAGCCTATTGTAATTTAGATGTAAAGATAATTGGTTCACACGGCGGTATTTCTGTTGGTCCTGATGGTGGTTCACACCAAGCCATTGAAGACATAGCAATAATGAGATCAATTCCGAATATGAAAGTTATAGTTCCAGCAGATGCAGTGTCCGCTCGTAGTTTGATAAAGCAGGCTACACGAATGAATGGACCTTTCTATATCAGACTTGTTAGACCTAATTCCCCTATAATTTATACAAAAGAAGAACAGCTTAAGTTCGGTCAAGGAAACATTCTAAAAGATGGGTCCGATGTATCAATTATCGCAAGCGGATTAATGGTAGACAAAGCGCTTAAAGCGGCCATAGAATTAGAACATCTAAATATTAAAGCTGAGGTCATAGACATGCACACAATTAAGCCTCTGGACCGCGATCTTATTGAACGTTCGGCGAAAAGGACTGGCACTTTAGTGACAGTAGAAGATCATAATATTATTGGTGGTTTGGGTTCTGCGGTTGCAGAATGTGTTACTGAGTGTTATCCAGTAAAAGTATACAAAATTGGTATAACAGACGTTTTTGGTGAGTCAGGTGAGCCAGCGGAGCTTTTTGAAAAATATGGCCTCACAGAAAAGAGTATAATTAATATATGTCTCAAGGCAGTAACTTCCAGATGAAACTGTTTCTTGATAGTGCGAATCTTAATCAAATTCGCAAGTTTTTAGAAATGGGAGTGATTGATGGCGTTACAACCAATCCCACATTGCTTGCGAAAGAGCAGACTGATCCAGCAGAACAAATAGAAAAAATTCTTAAAATGTGTCCAGGTCCCGTTAATATTGAAGTTCTTTCAACCGAATATGAAGGAATGGTAAAAGAAGCTCGAATAATATCGCAATTAGGAGAAAACGCCGTGGTTAAGATACCCATGACACCTAGTGGAATAAGAGCTGTTAGAACATTAAGTCAAGAAAACATAAAAACAAATGTTACCCTGCTATTTTCATTAAATCAAGCAATTTTGGCCGCCAAAGCAGGCGCTAGTTATGTAAGCCCTTTTATAGGTAGACTAGATGACGTAGGTTATCAAGGCATAAGTCTTGTAAAAGAGATTGTGTGTGTATTTAGAAACTATTCTTTTTCCACAAAAGTGTTGGTTTCTAGCGTAAGACATCCCTTACATGTTATTAAAGCTGCAAAAATCGGGGCTGATGTGTGCACAGTCCCTCCAGACGTTCTTGAAAAAATGCTTTACCACCCCCTTAGTGACATAGGGCTTAAGCGATTTTTAGAAGACTGGTCAGCTCTTTCTAAGCAGCTGGGTCGACCAATTTTTCCATTTAAAGAGAAGAACTTTAATAATTAGTGTTACAATTACTTTTACGCCGGGGTGCCCGAGTGGTTAAGGGAGTGGCCTTGAGAGAGAGCACGGGATAGCCACCGGCCCAACGGGCCGCGCGGGTTCGAATCCCGTCCCCGGCGCCTTTTAAGTGACTGTAAAATGGTACAAAAAAGGCTAGATGATTTCTTTGAAATGAAAGAAAAAAGACTGCTTGAAAAAGATGATCTTATTGCTGATTTGCATTTACACTCAAAATATAGCGGGGCTACTAGTAAATCAATGGATTTAAAATCAATAGCCCAAGCCGCAAAAATCAAAGGATTAAATTTAATCGGTACTGGCGATTGTTTACATGCGAAGTGGCTTAGCGAATTAAAAACAACATTAAAGCCTAGCGACGGAGAGTTTTATGAGTATAACGGCATTTTGTTTGTGGTAAGCGGAGAAGTAAATACGATTTTTAGCGATGAAGGAAAACTGCACAAAATACACAATCTAATAATTGTACCTTCTCTAGAAAAAGCTGATGAAATGTCAAAAAAATTAGCCAAATATGGTGACTTATTATCTGACGGTAGGCCCACGCTATACATGAGTGCAGCGGAACTTGTGGAAGAAGCGACAAGTATAGACAATGATATTGAAATTATTCCGGCACACATATGGACTCCATGGTTTTCCCTCTTTGGCGCAAATAGTGGTTTTGACTCTGTTGAAGAATGTTTTAAAGACAAATCGTCGAAGATTCACTCTTTAGAAACAGGATTGTCAAGTGATCCTGAGATGAATTGGATGATAAGCAGATTAGACCGTTTTAACTTACTTTCAAATAGCGACGCTCATTCGCATCATTTATGGCGAATAGGCAGAGAAGCAAATGTATTGAGAGTTATGCAACCGACGTTTAAAATGTTAATAAAAGCCTTAAGAACTGGTGAGGGAATTAAACTAACACTCGAGGTACCGCCTGAATTTGGAAAATATCATTGGAGTGGACATAGAAATTGTAAGGTGGCTTTGTCCCCAGAAGAAGCAATGAAAGCTTCTAACATTTGTCCAAAATGTGGAAAAAAACTTACAATTGGTGTAGAACAAAGAGTTTATATGCTAGCCGATAGAAAGAAGGGATTTATACCACCTAATAAACCACCATTTGTAAAAGTGCTTCCTCTTCAAGAGATATTAAAGTTTATTTTGGGTTCTAACAGTTATACTTCAAAAAACGTTATGCGGATATATGATAGTTTGATTGAGCGCTATGGTAATGAATATGAAGTTCTTTTAAATGCGCCTATTAATGAAATAAAATCTTTTAATAAAGAGCTTGCCTTGATTATTGAACAATTAAGGCAAAATAAGGTAAAAATAAAACCTGGATATGACGGTGTTTACGGAGAATTGGAATTTAACATTTCTAATTAGAGTTATTGTGTTTTGTTAAAAGTTGAACTTTTGCGTGAAATGTTTTTCGAAAAAGATTTAATAACAGTTCATCGTCAACATATATTTCCTCCACATTTATTCTCTTTAAGAAGTTAATTGAATTTAAAGCGGCTCTTTTCAAACTAACAGAATTTTCCACATCAAGTTGGTAAAGTGGATAAATTTCTGATAATTCAAAAGGAATAAGACCAATCAATGGGTTAAAAATCAAAATTGTCTTAAATTCATTTACAATCTGATTTATTTTTTTATATAGTTCATGGATTGATGAAATTTTTTGGCCGTTAATTATTGCTATCTTTTTTATACTATGGTTTTGTAGCATGTGTTCTTTGATCCTTTTTTTAATGGAAAGGAGTTCTGGTCTTTCGTGGTCAAGAACGAACAAACCACTTCTACCCATACCATTTAAGTAAGCGTACTTGGAAAGATATCGCTTATGATTAATTAAAAATTTAAATGCTCTAAATAAAGCTGGATGATAATGAGCCTTGCTTTGAATGAGATCCCAAAGAGTGCCATGATATATAGCTTGTTTAATTATAGCCATCTCTTGTGCAAGAACAAAAATATTATGTTTTGCTAAAAGCCTTCTTCTATTATCTTTATTTAGAGAGCGTAATTCTTTAGGAGAAAATTTTCGACAAACATCACATTTACAAGGAAATTCGTAAATATCATCAAGGCGATAAGTACGCAATGATGTAAGATATCGATCATCACGCGCATATAACGCATATGAGGCAGAGTCAAAAAGGTCAACTCCAAGAGCAACAAAAAATGGTAAAATTGCTGGATGTCCAGCGCCAAACAGATGAATTGGCCTAGATGGTGGGGCATTAAGTTTAACTGTATAAATCATTTGTAGCACTTTTTCGTAATTGTATCGCTCAAGAAATTCTGTGGGACTACCTAACGCCAATATATGAAAAGGTAAAGAAGACAGTCTTTGTGTACACACTTTAACAAGATCTAGATATTCTCCACCTTGTATAGGACCTACCCATAAAATATCTTGTCGTGTTCGAAGTTTTATGGATGTTTGTGCATTATTAAGTGTTGATTGTACAGACTCAAAGGCTTTTGCATAATTTGCATTACTGCCAGTTGGTACGTCTAATATGACCGCTATATCTACGTTTATTTTCTCTTGAAAACCGATTATTTCTTCTTGGCTTGCATTTACTTGCCCAAATTCAAGGATTTGATACCCACCAGAATCTGTCATAACGACTCCGTCGTGATTAAGATAAACATGGATATCATCAACAATTTCCTTTCTTTTGAATAACAAATAGGAATTTGTTATTAGGCCTTTAAAACCGAGCTCATTTAGTTCTTGAGTTGAAACAAATTGTCTTCTCGTATCAATTACAGGAAACAAATAAGGAGTCTCTAAAAAGCCGCTTTTTGTTCTTATTTTACCAATCCTAGCAGCTAAGCAATACCGTTTTATTTCAAATATACCATCTACATCAAAGCGCATGGTTGAAAACACGATCAAGTTTGTTTTACTTCTTTCTGTAGCTTTTCTACGATCTGTTTTACCCTTTCGGCAATCGGTCCCACACCTTCAACTCTTCCGTCATTAAACACTTTTACTCTTTCTGCAACTATTATAGTATCTGCATCTTCTATATATCTAACATTGTTGGGATAAATTTTTGCAAGCTGATCCATAAGTAATTGAAGAGGAAGCCCACTTTCTTCCATTGCGACTTCAACTATCAGTGAACCATTAAGCACCAATTTTGGAATTTTCTTTGTCTCTTTAGTCTCTGTACCCACCTCTTTTGCATCACTTAGACACACATGAAGATTTTCTGGATCTAGTGACATTAAAACACCCCTATATTTTTTGCCATTTGAAAGTGAAACTGTCACTTGTTTATTTAGCATGGTTCGTGTTTCAGAAGCTATTGTACGAAATCCGACACTCATATTGACCCAAAAAGGTTAATCTTTAATTAGTATTAAGTTTGTCGTCTCTAAAAACAATCAACCGCATATGTGGTATATGGTAAAAACTCTCTTTTAAATGGATTCTTGATACGAAAATTTTTAGTAGAAGTTAGGAGTGTCACTACAAGGGAAACAATGAACGAATCTCATAAGACGTTTGAAACATGCCCTGAATGTGGTTCTGCAGTCGTAAATACTAATTATGGCGACGTAGTTTGTTCCCAATGTGGTTTAGTCATTTCAGAAAACAGAATAAAACCAGATGAGGAGCATACGGAAAGGTTTTTTAAAGTCGACAACAAGACTTTCTCTATACTCGCAACTTCAGCTGTTCCAGGAACTTTTGTAGAACCAACATTTAATAATAAACGGCTTGCTAAAACTAACGTTAGAGCACTGGGTTCAAATAGCACCCTTTTACGCGGTATGCAATTAATCGAACAAGTTTGTGAGTTAATAGGTTTAAGCAAAAACGTTGAAAAAAGGGCCGAACATCTTTTGGTAGAATCATTCTCAGAAATAAAAAAACACGTTAAGTTAACAGTTGCCTCTATTGCGGGAGCTGCTGTGCTTTTTTCAGTACGAGAAGAAGGTCTTCCTGTCTCATTTAGGGAAATTTATAGCGCTATAAAAACAAAAGGTAAAAGAATAACTGCTTCAAAAATGATAAGGGCTTATCACGAACTATCTTCTATTGTTGGTTACGAACCCCAAAGAAGCACTCCAGAAATGTTTCTAGAAAGAATTCTCAATTCTTTATCTTGGTCTGTAAACATTTCGCCGAACGAAAAAGAAAAAATATTCAGCGAAGTAAAAGAACTTGCCAAAAAATGTTTAATGGTAACTCCTAAAGAAGTACTTGGTGGCAAGAATCCATATGTCTTAGCCGCTGGTGCATTAGGATATGTAATATTTAAAACAGGCCTAAAAGAAAAACTTTCGATTAAAAGTTTATCAGATTTTGCCAAAAAAACAAACGTAACCGAATTCAGCTTGAAAGAATATTCAAAACTAATAGAACGATATGTTAAGTTCGGTCATTAGTTCATTATACACTTTTACCTTTAAGTCTGATTAAAGCCTTAGCCACGTCTCCTTTTTCTTCCATTAATACTTTTTTTGCTATTTCTTCAGATACACCCGCTTGGCTTGCGATAAAATTTACATCATCTTGGTTAACATTGACAATCATTGTATTTTCTTCTATCTCGACCCCCCCAATAATTTGATAAAGAGTTTGGCCCTGCATGACAATCTTAAATACATTAGGTTCCTTTATGTGTATTTTCTTTTGTTTGCCTATAATAACAACTTCTTCTGCTTCAATAGTTTCTTGTGAACTTATTCCTATTTGTCGCATGATCTTTTTGAGATCGCTTTCACGAATTTTGATTCCCAACTTTTACACCAAACCTGTTTTTGACCACGACTCCCCTCTTAAAAAATTTTACTTCTGAAGGTAAAAGTACCAACTGTCCGCAGGCAAGCAAGTCACTTTCGTTCGCCACTATTACATCCTCTCCTAGGTTAAATTTTCCAACAAAACGCTCTACATTACTAACAAGAACATCTTTACCTCTAAGAATAAAATCTGTAGCTTCTTTTTTTACTATTAATTTCTTTTTAACAACATTAGCTTTTTGTAAGAGTTCTAATGCAGCTTTTTCGAGAAGAGCATATCCATCTGGGCGTATGCTTACAAGAAGCTTTCCATTTGTCGTATATACATATTTTAATCTTCCAGTAGAGATAGATGTTTTAAAAAAGAGTTCCTGTGAAGATATAAAATCGCCGACAGGCCTTCCATATTGAAAATTCAAAAGTTCCTTTATTTTTCTGCGAAAAATTTCTTCGTTCCACTTATTCATATAAAAATACCTGCATTCTTATTTTGTGTTCGTCCTAATCTAGTTAAAACTATCGTTTTTGCGTACTGAAAGTCTTGGTCTGATACTCTAGTTGCCCCTCGTCTTATTGCAGCTAGACCTGCTTCAACAACAAGATTTTTTATATCAGCACCAGTTGCCCCCTCTAATTCTCTAGCAATTTTTTCAAGATCAACGGTGTCATCCAAGCTAACGCCGCGTGTATGAATTCTAAGAATTTCTAGTCTTTCTTCTTGATTAGGATAACCGATCTGGATTATTCTATCAAACCTACCAGGTCTTAATAAGGCTGGATCAAGTATATCGATTCTATTAGTAGCAGCAAGTATTTTTACGTCACCTAATGGATCAAAGCCATCCATTTCGCTTATCAACTGCATAAATGTTCTTTGGACTTCCCTTTCGCCGCTTGTGCCCACGTCAACTCTTTTAGCACCAATCGCATCTATCTCATCGATGAATATTATTGAAGGAGATTTTTCTTTAGCAAGTTCAAAAAGTTCCCTAACTATTCTTGCTCCCTCGCCAATAAACTTCTGTACAAGTTCCGAGCCAACCGTACTAATAAATGTCGCGTTAGATTCCCCAGCAACAGCCTTGGCCAATAGAGTTTTTCCTGTACCAGGTGGACCAGAAAGCAACGCACCTTTTGGTGGCTCAATACCTATTTTTTTAAAGACATCTGGGTTTGTAAGTGGGAGAACCACTATCTCTTTTAGCATTTCTATTTGTTTCTTTAAACCACCTATATCTTTAAATCTAACATTTGGTCTTTCTATGACTTCCATAGCTTTGACATATACATCTTGCGATTTAGGTAATATTTCGGCAATTGCGGAACCACGCTGGTTTAAAGCAACTCGCATACCTGGTTTGAGTTTTCTAATGTCTAAAGCTTGTGAGACGTAAACCACTAAATTTGGACCATTTGAGCTATGAACCACAGCTCTTCCATCATCGAGAATTTCTATGATCGTAGCTTCTACAAGGGGAGCACTTTTGATTTGTTCTAGTTCCCTTTTCATGTATTCTAAATCACGCAAGTAGTGTTCTCTTTCTATTAATAAAGAGGCCCTTTCTGCTTCAAGTAGTTTAATTCTACTTTCAAGTTCTTTAAGACGTAAACGTAGATTCGTTTTCTCGATTTCTTCCTTAGAAGATTCTTGTTGCGATAATTCTGAATCCTCTCTTTCTAAATCCTTCTCGTCTTCTCTAAATTCGCTCACAAAATCCCACCTGCATATAATTAATAAATTTGTGCCCCAATATAAAATATGAGTAATCTGTGCCATACTACTGTGAATTGTGCGGAAAAGCTGTAAATCAACCATTAAGGCCAATAAACTATTTTGGAGAAAAACTATTGGTGTGCGAGAGTTGCAACAGTGCAACTAAGTCGAAATTACAAACAAATGCAAAGATTAAACCTAATCCCAAACCTATGAAGGCAATTGCAAAAAATGAAATTGTTTATGATATAGTAGAAAACTACGCAAAAGTTATAAAGGAAGCAAGAGAGAAACTTAAACTTACAATTCAAGAGGTTGCTTCTAAAACAGGGTTAAAAGAAAGTTTTTTAAGGAGAATAGAATCGGCTAAGTTAGTTCCAGACATAGAGACTGCAAAAAGACTTGAAAGATTACTAAAAGTTAACTTGCTTATTCAACAAGAAAAAGAGCATAATATAAAACTAGATTCTACGCCGAAATCTTTGGAGTTGAGACACGTTGCTAAACTTAGAGATGACAAATCCGAATGAACTGATTCATAAATCAAAGCAGGTAGTGCTCAGACTAAATCACAGAGAAAAAAGGGACGACAGACTCACAACACACGTATGCCTAGTTGCAAGAGCCTTTCTTGCAGATGGTGTCATAATTTCGAACGTAAAAGCAGAAAAATTAATCAAAAAGATAAACGAAGTCACAGAAAAGTGGGGTAATGATTTTTGGGTTCTTGACAATCTTGATGCATCACAAATAATTAAAGAATGGAAAGAAAATGGGGGAGTCGTAGCAAACTTAAGTATGTACGGCGAAAGCATTTATAACATATTAAGTGAAATTTATTTTTTACATTATATAAAAGAAAGACCTCTTATGGTTATAGTTGGCTCGGCAAAGGTGCCAAACGAAATTTATCAAATGGCGGATTTTAATGTTTCAATAACGAATCAACCACATTCAGAGGCGGCTGCACTTGCAATTTTTCTAGAAAAATTAAATGGATCAAAAGTTTATTCGTTAAACGCTAAAACCGCTGAGCTTAAAGTGTCCCCACGCCTCAAATATAAGGGAAGGGTAGAGCATTTTGAAAAAAATAAGTGAATTGGATCAGGATTTGCTCGCAATCGCATATAAACTTACTAAGCGAGAGGGATATGCAGTGCTTGAATATATAATCAAAAACGGTGAATCCACTGATGAAGAAATCAGTAAAGCGTTTAGAGTCAAGCCTAATGTAGTAAGACAAATAATTTACGAATTAGAAAAGAATAATCTTGTCAAGTTTCGAAAAACGGTTGATCCGAAAACAAATTGGGTAACTTTTTATTGGAAGCCCAACAGAGAATTTTTTAAGACTCATATTGAATACAAAAGAAGTAAAATAATTGAAAAGATAAAAAGACGGTATGAATACGAAAAAAACAACATGTTCTTTGTATGCCCTCAAAGGTGTATTAGAATGACCTTTGATATAGCAGCGCAATATGATTTTCGTTGCACAAAATGTAACCAAGTTTTAGAAGTTGATGAAAGTAAAAACAAAATGGTAAAATTTCTTGAAGACGTTTTATCAAAAACTCTACAAAAATAATGGTTTGAACTCGCCTAAATAAACTCCGTCAACACTTACGAGATGTCCTTTCCAAGATTTTCCCCCGAGAATTTTAGAAAAAACTTTTGATTGTAATATTTTTGGATTTCCTCCACCAACAAATTTATTGAACGGAGGCATAATTATCACACTTTTAGGTCTTGATCCATCTTCTTTTTTTAGAAAGACCCAAACAAAGCTCTTGGAACCATCAATTCTTACAGACGGATGTATGTGGGCCATTAGAAGATGGTCAAAAGACTGCAATTCGACAGGTGGAACTTTGTGGCCATGGAAAATGCAAAAGTTTGCTTCGCCATCGTTTAAAGTGAAAAATTCAGTTATTTTGAAATTTACGTAGTTTTCTATCAAGCCGTCATGGTTACCTTTTACAATTACTGCAGAAATTGACCTTTCAAGCAAAAATTTTTCAAACATTTGTAAATACTCCCCCTCTTTTTTACTGGGTTTTCCAATTTTTTCTTTAACGTCACCACCAACAATTAAATATTCAATTTTATGTGTTTTAATAATAGTATCTAGTCTCTTTAGACAATCATTAAAGATAGCATCTGCAAAAATTGCCGAATACTTAAGTCCAAATCCCAAATGTAACTCTGAAATAAGTAACGTTCTTGTTTTTTCGAAAAATATCGCAGAATTATTTATAAGCGGAACCATCTTTAATTTCTTTATCTTTGAGATACCGTGATTTAGATTCTTTTATACGCAAAAATCTAAAGGAATTAACAGATAAAAACGGTAATGTTTTAGAAGAGATAAAATCACTTTTTAAAGAGCGAGCAAAACAACTAGAAGAGTTGTTGACAAATGGTGCTTTTATAGAACACATTGACGAAAACAGAGTGCATGTATTAACGAACAACGGTTGTTATTTAGTCGAAAAATATTACTATTGTTCGTGTGATGATTTCTTTTATAACAACTTGCTACGAAAAAAGCTTAAACCTTGTAAACACATGTTGTTCGTATTGTATCATGATGCGCAGAGTAAACGTTAAGCCTTATCTATTTTTCTTCCATATGTGTTGCATCTATGAAGGCAAGCACCACTACTATTATTAAAACCATAAAAGCTACGGCTGTGCCAACATAATAAATAAGTACGTTGTCAAGCATGAGTCAAAATAAAAGCAACCATTAATAAGTCCTCTGAGAAAATTCTTATTTAGATGCTTTCTGAAAAGCTATATAAGCTCATTAAAGAAAAGTTTGGAGACTTAACTGAAGTTCAAAGAAAAGCATTTAGACCACTACTTGAAGGTAAAAACGTCGTAATATGTAGTGAGACTGGTTCTGGAAAAACCGAAGCGGCATTGTTGCCCATCATCTACAAAATCGCTCAACTAAATCTAAAAGGCACAAAAACAATTTACATAACACCTCTTAGAGCTTTGAATAGGGATATTTATGAAAGGATAGCATGGTGGACAAAGCATTTTGGGCTTAGTGTAGATATAAGGCATGGAGACACCCCACGTAAACTCAGGCGAAATCAACTCCAAAACCCTCCTGATATTCTTATTACAACACCAGAAAACTTTCAGGCATTGATAACGGATCAAAAGAATTTATTAATGTTAAAAAACCTTAGACACATAATAATCGACGAGGTCAATGAATTAATTCAATCAAAAAGAGGAATTCAACTTGCAGTAGGTTTAAAGAGATTAGAATTATACTTAGGCTTACATCCCCAGACTGTTTTCTTATCGGCAACAATACGTAGCGGTAAATACATACTTGACTTTTTTGGAATAAAGGGTGAAGTAATCTATTTTAAGAATAAAAGGAAATACGATTTAACTATTGATATTATACCAATTAATAATGATCTTAAGATTATGTCTGAGATTATTAAAGAAAAAGTTCAAGGAAAAACTCTAGTTTTTGTTAATACACGCTATTTAGCAGAAGCATTTGGTAAGCTTTTTCCTGAAAATAAGTCCATCGAAGTACACCATGGTTCACTGTCGCTTGAACAAAGGCTAAAAGCGGAAGAAGCCATTAAAACAGGTCAAATTAAAACTGTAATTGCTACTTCTTCCTTAGAGTTAGGATTAGATATCGGGAAACTAGAAAAGGTGATACAGGTTGGTTCTCCGAGAACTGTTGAAACACTAATACAAAGAATAGGAAGAGCGGGGCATAGATTAATCGAGGAATCAATTGGCATAATAGTCGCTAGTAATCCTTATGAGTTAATCGAAGCAGCCGCCATATCTGAGCTTGCGTTATTAGGTTGGTTAGAGAGGCCAGTTTGCTTTAAAAAACCTTTGGATGTTTTGGCCAATCAAATTGCAGGGCATTTGCTTGTAAAAAATGAGATAACAAAAAAAGAATTAGAAAAACTCTTTTCGTGTTATGCATTTAAGGATTTGAACTCTAAAGATTTAGATGAAGTTTTGAACTTTCTTGTAAGGAGGGGAGTCATTTATCAAAACGGTGAAATATTGAAAAGAGGAAAATTCGCAAAGAAATTCTTTTTTGAAAACATCAGTTTAATCCCTTCTGATACGCAATTTTCTGTAAAAGACATTGCCTCTAAGAAAATAATTGGATACCTCGACAATAAATTTGTTGAGAGATACTGCGGTGAAGGTTCTATCATGGTATTAGGAAAAAGAAAATGGGAAATAATAGCAATAGATTATGGCGTTAAAACCATTGATGTTAAACCTACAGAAAAAGAAGCAACCATACTACCCATATGGGCTGGTGAAACGCTTCCTGTAGATAAATATGTATCAAAGAAAATGATAGACATCTTAAGATCAAGAGAAAAAATGAAACTTCTTACATCTAAAAATATCAAACTGAGTGAAAGAGCACAAAGTTGTTTGGCAAATATGACAAATATAGATTTAGACAAGAACTCAATATACATCATTCAAACTGAAAGTTCTATCATACTTATTGCGCCTTTGGGAACTAGGGGTAATAGAGCATTAGCGTTGCTTCTTGAGTTTCTTTTAGAACAACAAGGAATAAATGTTTTATCACAAACGTTCTCATTGGGAGTTGTTTTAATTGGTAAGCTTAGTGCTTTGAAAATTAAAGAAATATTATGTTCTTTTGAGATAAACAAACTTTTTGATTTTTTAAGCACTGCTGCTTTAAGCTATGGAAAATATACAGATAGAATGTTTGCTATTGCGAAAAGATTTGGATTTAATATCGATAAATTGTTAAATGAACTTGGTGCCCGAAGATTATATTCAATTTTGGCGGAAACCATCGTTGGTAAAGAATTGTTAAACGAACTTTTTTCTGAAATCTTAGACGTAAGTGAACTTAGCCGACTATTAAAGCATTGTTCAATTAAATTAGTTGACAAGGATTCCTCACTTTATAGCTTTGCAAAAATAATTCTGACATCATTTTTGGACGATTCAGTAACAGAAAAGCAAACAGTTTTGTCGCTTGTAAAAGAAAGGCTATTAAGCAAAACATTTCATGTATATTGTCTTAGTTGTTTTAGATACAAAAACAAACTTTCATTACTTGAAATAAACGACAGTTTTAGATGTCCCATTTGTGACTCGAAGTTTCTTTCTTTTCTCGCCTATGTAAACGAAAAAACTGAAGAGGTTCTGAAAAAGGTACAAAAAAATCAGACTATTAATGATAAAGAAATGATAAGAATAAAAAACGAGCTAATTGAAAGCGCAAATCTTTATCTTAATTACGGTAAAAAAGCACTTGTAGTATTAGCAGGGATTGGAATTGGACCTGCAACCGCGAAAAGGATTTTAAGAAAAAGAATTATTGAAGAATCAGAACTTTACACCGAAATACTCAAAGCCGAGGAATTATACATTAAGACTAAGGAGTTTTGGGGATAAAAATGGGAGGCAGAAGGAGAAAAAGAAAAATAGTTATAAAGAAAAAAGCAAGTGTACCAAAGCTTTTCCGGTGTCCCATTTGCGAAGCATTCCCCTTAAGAATTGATATTTCTAAGCAGGGAGAAGTGCTCGTTAAATGTGGATCGTGTGGTTTTAACAAAAACTTCACAGTAAACCCAGGAGCCGAGCCAATTGATGCTTACTCTAAACTAATATACCTATTGACGGAGCAGGAAAAATAATGGGAGAAATTTATGAATATTTTCTTAAAAAAAGAAAAGAAAAGCCACTTATAATACCATTATTAGATCCTGATAAATTTACCCCTGACCTTACAAAAAGAGTTTTAAAAAAAATTGACAACGAATTATTCGATGCCTATTTAGTGGGAGGAAGTACTGCTATATGGCAAACTAAAGTTGATCTAGTAGTTCAAGAAATTAAAAAGCATACAAACAAACCCGTAATACTTTTTCCTAACGGGATAAGTTCACTTTCTCCGTTTGCAGATGCAGTTCTCTTTATCAGCTTACTTAATTCTTCTAATACTTTCTATATAGTGGAACAACAAGCTCAAGCCGCCCCAATAATCAAAGAAATGGGTCTTGAGCCGATTTCCACTGCGTATATTATAATTGGCGATGGAGGAACCGCAGGTTTTGTTGGACACGCACGTCCAATACCCTTTGATAAACCCGAATTGACCGTTGCCTATGCTCTTGCCGCCGAATATTTTGGGTTTAGATTTATATATTTAGAAGCTGGTTCTGGAACTAGAGAACCTGTGCCTTCAAGTATAATTTCGGCAGTTAAAAAAGTAACAAAATCTTTGCTTATAGTCGGTGGTGGAATAAGAAATAGTGGCACACTAATTAGAGCAGTAAAGGCGGGTGCTGACTGTGTAATTCTTGGAAATGTGTTAGAAAATGAACAAGAAGCTGAGAATTTTATAAAAGAAATGTTTGAACTAAAGGCTTTTCTCTTCCAAAGCTCTTAAAAGATCAGACGCTTGTACGATACCAATGAGCGATTTGGACGAATCTACCACAGGAAGGATCGATGTCTTAGCTAAAACCATTTTTGTTGCTACGGCTGACACGCTTTCGGTGGATAATACACTAATTGTGAGTGGTTTAATAAGAGAACTAACAGGTTTTTTACTCAATTTAAGGGATAAGCGATCAATATACACAATGTTTGCTTGATCTACACCCCATTCTTCACTAGTCCCTGCATCGCTTGCGACACCCTTTATGCTAATCCTTTCCTCTTCTACGTCCATTAGAATATCCAATTCCGTTAAAACAGAGAAAGGCTTACACTCGTCATCTACAACAAGTAAAGAGTTGAATTCGCTAAAGCGTAGGGTGCACCAACACATACTAATAGGCGTTGAACTCCAAACCACTGGAAATTTTTTCCTCACAAAGCCTTCTATTGGAATGTTATCATAATCCTTTTTGGCCAATACCTTTTTTAGAATATCTTCAAGGTAAATTATACCGATAAATTTGCCCTCATTATCTAAAACACATGAATATCCTTTTAATGAAAGATCATTAAGTACTCTTTCTTGATAGAGATTCTTATCATAGTTTTTCGAATCACACTTCTCAATAAGTAAACCCAGTTGTTCCTCATCAGGATTGTTTAATAATGTTGTGACGCTTATAACACCTAAAAAGTTTTCTTTTTTATCAAAAACTGGTAATGCAGGAAGACGCGATGAAATCATCTCTTTTATTACAGAACTTCTTGATGTAGGAAACTTTATTTTTGGACGAGATGCGTCTATCATCATTTTTAATTCTATCATACGCTTCCCACCTAAGTTAATACTAAGCGCCCTAATAAAGATTTCATGTTTAAGACTAATTTAATAATGAAAGCTTACAAGTAATGCATAAAAATTTGTTATAATAAGTCGTTAATCAGATTGAGATCACATCTAGAGAAACGATTATCAATCATATTGTGCCTAATCTCTTGTGGAACGTAAGAAACGCTCTTAGTATTATAGTGAATCTATGTATTCATTTTGTTTAATTTTATGTTCTTTTTGATATTTGAAAAGGTGTCAATTCTATTTCACTTTACCGAAAGTAGATGATAATTTAGATCTCAATAGAAACTCCTAAAATGCTTGTTCACATAACCTTTTTAAGACCTGGACAGGATACATCATCTAGTCACACGTTTTATTGCGAATTATTTACTGCTTAATGTATAAATCACTACTCAGTTTAAAATAACCTGAACTGCTATAAGATGCTCTGAGTAAGACATATATTTGATCCCTGCAATGTGTCTGTTCTCTACACATACTAGGCTTGGCGCATATTTTTAGACGCTATCTACACGAACTTACATCATATATTGGATTAAATATAAAAGGGTAGTCTCCTTGATGATGTTTAAAGTGAACAACAAGTGAAAACATGTGGATAATTTAAAAGCTTAAGTAAGATTTCGAATGCTATTTTTAAGAAGTGGTAAAATTGGATAAATATGAGAAAATTTTGGATTTATGTAAAAGAAGAGGACTCTTTTCACAGTCTGCGGAAATTTATGGTGGTGTTGCAGGATTTATAGATTATGGACCTATCGGTTCAAGGCTAAAAGATAACCTTGTTCGGCTATGGAAAAAGTTGTTCATAGACTCACACCCAGATTTGATTTATGAAGTGGAAACTCCAATCATCACCCCAGAACCAATTTTTAAAGCGAGTGGGCATGTGGATCACTTTACAGATCCTATAACTCAATGTTTAGCGTGTAAAAGAGTGTTTAGAGCAGATCACGTATTAGAGGAAAAAGGGATAAAAGCAGAAAGTCTTACAGATGAAGAACTAGCGGTGTATTACACGAAAGGCGTTGAATGTCCGGTGTGTGGTGGTAAACTTGATACTCCGAAACGTTTTAATCTTCTTTTTAAGACAACAATTGGTCCTTATACGTCTTCTATAGGTTATGTGCGTGCAGAAACAGCACAAGGCATGTTCACACTTTTTAAAAGGGCTTATGAAGTTTTAAGAGAAAAAAGAGTGTTCGGACTTGCACAAGTAGGGAGGGTTGGAAGAAATGAAATATCTCCACGACAAGGTCCAATTAGACTTAGAGAGTTTACTCAAATGGAACTTGAATTCTTTTTTGACCCACAAGACACAGATCAAGTAAAACCGTTTTTGAATGACGTAGCATCTGAAAGCTTAAGATTGATGTTTGCAAATGGTGAAAAAATTGAAGAAATTGCCCTGAAAGAAGCAATTACGCGTAATATTATCGCTTCCCCATGGCTTGGTTATTTTATGATTCTAGGAAAAAAATTCCTTCTAGAACTTGGTATAGATTTGAATTCGCAGTACTTTTTAGAAGTACCAAAATGGAAATTGCCACATTATTCTAAACAAACATGGGATTTGATGGTTAATGTAGACAAGTGGGGATGGATAGAAGTAGCTGGTTATTCTTATAGAGGCGACTATGATTTGCGCGCCCATTCCGAAATGAGTCGTGTAGATTTAAGAGTCTTTAAGCCGTATCAATCGCCCGTTAGATTGAAAAAGTTGAAGCTAATTTGGGATGCAGACAGGCTAAAAGAAAAATTTGGTAAGAAAACTGGTAGCATAATTTCGAAATTAAAAACTCTTTCAGAAGCTCAAATGAAAGCCGCAATCGAAAAAGGGTATGTAGAAATCGAAAATGAGAAAATTCCAATAGGGGAACTAAAAGTAATTGAGGAAGAGACAGAAGAATACGGTGAAAAAATATTTTTACACGTAGTGGAACCTAGTTTTGGTGTCGATAGACTTTTTTATGTAATGATAGATAAAGCTTACACCGAAAAAGAAAACAGAGTAGTTCTAAAAATCCCTCGCAAGCTTGCTATCCCTCAAGTAGGCGTTCTCCCGCTAGTGACCAAAGACGGTTTAGACAGAGTCGCTAGAGAAATTTTCAAAACGATTTCAAAAGCGGGTATTATTGTAACATATGATGAGGAAGGTGCAATAGGGAGAAGATACGCGCGGTTAGACGAAATAGGCGTCCCATTGGCTATAACAGTGGATTACCAAACTCTCTTAGACGGTTCTGTGACTTTCAGGGATAGAGACAGCTGGAGGCAAGTAAGGGTAAAAAAAGAAGAGATCATATCTGCAATAAAATCTTTCGTGTATGATGATGCAAAGCTTGAAACTTTGGGGGAACCTTTTTTTATAGAGAGTGACGCAAGGATTAATAATGGCTAAGTTTTTCAGGAGGTTAAGACCATGATGTCGCAAAGAAAGCCAGAGCGTAGAATGAGGGTTAGAAAAAAAGTCGATGTGGCCCCAGATACGGCAAGGATTAATACAAACACAGCAAAAGAACTACAAATCAAAGATAAACTCGAAATAGTTATCGCAGGCAAAAAGAAGCTTGAGCTTACTGTTTTACCACTTGATGACATTCCACCGAACGAAGTGCATTGTAATGATGCCACACTAACTAAAGCGGGTATAGCGGACAATTCAATAGCCACAATTCGCGCTGCATAATGGTGAAAAATTAATGAAGATTAAAGTGGCATTTTTGATTTTATTCGTGTTAACTTTTGTTTTTTCGTTCGCGATTGTTTCTGCAACTATGATCACAAAACCTGCAAGTGCTACGCTTAAAATTGTCGTGAAATCGCTTGATAATTACCCAGTTCCTAATGCGCAAATTATCGTTTCTTACAAATTAGCAAACAAAACCATCACACACGGCCCTTACTATACTTTATTAAATGGTACATCCACAATACAACTCCCTCTTAATGCAAGCGTAACAGCATCACTTAATGTAAGTTTTCGTGGTGTATTAGTCGCAAAAGAGAACAAAACGCTAATTCCCAACACAACACAAAATTTTGTGATTGTGAGTAACATAGTCAATGTAACTTACGCCGTAAAGAGCCCTTTCGGAGGCTTATTTACTTCATCAGAAATAGAATTTCAAGGTGAACCTAATACTTCTGTATCGTCAGTGAAGGTAACTTTGGCAACACCTAATGGATCAGTTCTTTTACCTGTGGGCGTTTATAATGTAAGCGCGTTTCATGGTCCATTGTTTTTCACAAAATTATTTTTCTTTAATCTTTCAAATAAGAACGTTAACATAATCGCCCCGCTTTTAACTCTCTATTATAAGGTTTTATCCGTAAACCATGAAACTATTAACGCTCAAAACGTAGCAATCCTTTCTGGAAACTCGCTCCTTAGTTATCAAAGCGGTTCAGAAGGTAGCTTTTCATCTTTACTTCCGGGTTATTATGAAGTTATAGCTTATGCAAATGGTCTTACCAATGAGACTACAATCTCACTTGGGAAGAACGAAACTATCAATTTAATTTTGCCTATAGGTTATACTGTTCAACTTTTACTCACAGATTTTTCAGGTTCTCCGCTTAAATCTTATACTACAATTTTGTCTGGTCCAATTAATGAAAGCGCGACAACTTTGCCAAATGGTATAGCGATATTCAAAAACTTACCACTAGGCACATACACGCTCAAGATTTACAAAAACAGCACTTTGATTTATGTAACTACCATTACTGTTGATTCTTCTGGTGAGCAGGTTATAAATTTGCCTATAGTTGGGCAAAATGGTGAAACAATTACTCAATTATTCGGAAACTTCAGATACACATTTGGGGTTGTTCTTCTTCTTTTCGCTGCACTTATTTTAACCCGAACACGTCTTCGTAAAGAGTCGCCTTGAGTAAAAATCTGTTTTTTGTGTCAAACCCAAATCCAGGATTTTTAGGCATTAAAGCAGACAAACCAAAAATTGATATCTATTTATTAGGTGTACCGTTTGACTCTGGTGTATCGTGGAGACCAGGAACTAGATTTGGGCCGCAGGCGATAAGAGAAGCGTCATTGAATATTGAGACTTTTAGTTACCGGTATTCCTTTGACGCAACAAATTTAAGAATTGAAGATTTAGGAGACATATCTGTAGTACACGGTGATTCCGCAGAAACTTTAAGAAGAGTTGAGCTCACAATAAAGGAAATAGAAAAAGATGCTCCTCTAGTTTTAATAGGTGGAGAGCACACCATGACACTTGCAGCTGTGAAGGCGTTAAAACCTGACTTCTTCGTTGTTTTTGACGCCCATACAGATTTAAGGGATGATTATTTAGGATTTAGATTAAGTCATGCAAGCGTATCAAGGCGAATAAGCGAAATTATCGAACCCAAAAACATATTACAAGTTGGCATTAGAGCCTCTTGCACAGAAGAACTAGAATATGCTTCGAAAAACAGAATTAATATATTAAACTCTGTTTGGATTCATAACAATGGTCTTGAAGAAACGAAAAAAGTTTTAAAAGAAAAGACTTCACAAGCTAATAGAATTTATGTTTCTGTCGATTTGGATGTTTTAGACCCTTCGTGTATGCCTGGTGTGGGTAACCCAGAAGCCGAGGGTCTAACTACGCATGAGCTTATCACGTTTTTAGATTCAATAGTAGACAAAAGATTAATCGGATTTGATATCATGGAACTTAATCCTCTAATGGATCCTTCTGGCATATCAGCCGTTACCGCTACGCGCATATTGCTAGAGGTCTTAATCAAGTCATCTATTAGTCGGACTTGACCCGAGGATTAACGAGAGATACTTTTATAAAAACTCGTGCTCCGCATTTTGGACATTTTGGAAGTGACCTCATACTCACCTCATTTTCGCTTGGTTCATATCCACATTCAGCGCATTTTAAAGGCATAAGAATTTAGAGCTTTAGGCGTTAATTAATCCTTTCGGCTTCTCATAGTGTCTGGATTAGTGACAGATAAGCGTATTAAGCAAGTAAGCAGACTTGACTCATATTTGATATCGGAAGTGGATCACCATTATTTGTTTGCACCTAACATATTTCAAAAGACCAAATCCTTAGGTGACCAAAGATGTCTTAGAAAACCCCTCTTACGCCCGGTGTTATCATCGAACCATTGATTCGGGCTTCCGAAACCACATGTGCACCAAATGTGTTCCATACCATTCCGTGCATTCTAAGGTTTCCTTTACAAGTTATAGGCGAACTAATTTACCGTTTATCTGAACACCACTCTCCTATAAAGCGAAAGACTGAATAAAAGTAAATTCGCTTTATGCTGACAGCGCGCGAAAAGAAACATATGTCTGACTTCGTTCCTCCCACATTTGGGTGATTTAATTTGAAGCTTTAGCGATTATCGCAATTATGCTTTATCTGACACATTCTCTTTCGTTAAGTGTAGTTCATTAGCAATTCTAAATTTGCTATAAGTTAGCCTACATCATTCGACAAAATTTTACGAAGTGCTTTGTCATTTAAAGAAATCTTTATATTACCTTACTTGTATTAGCATATTCACTGGTGAAGGAGTAGTTAATGGTCGAAAAGAAAGAAAAAACAGTTTTCGGATCTGATGACTTAGGCATTTGGGATAGCATAGTTAAGGAGCAACAGACGATCACAGTAAGATCAGAAAAACGGCGTTTTGGAAAAGAAGTCACAATAATAGAAGGATTTACTGAAGATGTTGATATAAAGGCAATTGCGAGTAAACTAAAAAGTACTTTGGCCTGTGGGGGAACTGTAAAGGATAATTATATAGAGTTGCAAGGTAACCATAAAGAAAGAGTCGTACCGTTGTTGGTCGAACTCGGCTTTAGTAAAGAACAAATCTATGTTGACTGATCAAACTACTTGTGAATCTTGTACCATTGGAATCAATTTAAGTTTTTCAACTAATTCTTTATACCTATTTCTAACAGTCACCTCTGTAACTTCTGCGGCACTGGCTATTTCTCTCTGAGTTTTTCTATTGTTTTCAAGAAGGCTAACAACATAAATTGCTGCGGCTGCTAGACCCGCTGGGTCTTTTCCTGCAGTTATCCCATTTTGTTGGGCTTTTCTTATTATCTCTTCTGCTTTTTTCTGAGCTTCTTCATCTAAACCAAGTTTAGAAGCTATTCGTGGTATATAACTTACTGGATCAGGCACTGGCATAATTATATTCAAATCTTTTACTAAAAGCCTATAGCATCTTGCTACATCCTTTTTATTCTGGTTTTTGGTATACTGTGTTATTTGATCTAACGAAATAGGCAAGTTAAATTTTCGACAGGCAACATACAGAGTAGCCGCGACAATTGACTCAATACTTCTTCCACGGACTAAACCAGCATCAACTGCTTTTTGATAAATTGTAGCAGCCTCTTCTTTTACACTTTCAGGTAATTTGAGTGGTGTGGCTATTCTATTAATTTCTGCTAAAGCTTGTGAAGTGCTTCTGTCTCGAGCGGTCTGAAATCTGCTTCTCATTTGCCATTTTCTCATTTGTAAAGCGTCAACTCTACGTTGAGCATCCAATTTTAATCTGTTTATGTCTCTTTTGTCTATTATCGTGCTCATCATACCAGTCGTCATACCAGGTTTAAGCGGTTCACCTGTTCTACTCCTTTTTTCTCGTTCTTCCGCGGTAAAAGCTCTCCATTCCTGGCCAAAATCTAAACTTCTTTCACTTATTACAGTACCACAATCGTCACAAACAAGTTCTCCTCTGCTTGAGTAAATAATGTTTTCAGAACCGCATGTTGGACACACAATCTTCCCTTCAATTTTTTCTTCAGACATAAGAAATCACACTCCAAAATTTTTTCATAAAAACGGTAAAGCTTTTACAAGCCCTCCAACTCTTATATAAACTTTACTAAGTTATAAAGCTTTCTGATTATTCAGGCGTTACGTATAAAGGCTGCTTGATAAAACACTTAAACGCGTAGACTTCTAATCTTACAAATATAGTGATTACCTTTACGTTATAGTGTAATGTTCTCATATTATTATCGCAAGAGCTTTTTTATCATTACAAGAAAACGGATTTGCTTTCAATCGTAGATTTAAGAGCGTTGTTTATAACACTTTCTTCTAGTGGTTTTTTTAATGCCAAGTAAAATCCCCACGCGGAGCCATAAGAAGGTACCCACTTTTGATAAGAAACCACTTGCTTAAATACAACACGTAAATTTTCTCCTACTCTTTCAAAATTTTCTCGTCTGAACCACGGCGAACCAGCTTGTGTCACTAGCACACCGTTGTCTTGCAACACATTAAAAGCTGACTGGTAAAATTCTGTTGAATACAATCCTTCTGAGAGGCTTTGTCTGTAAGGATCTGGAAGATCACATATAATAACATCATATTTGTGCCCAGTAGTTTTAATAAAATCAAAACCATCTTTAAAATAAAGAGTCACTCTTAAATCGTCAAAAGAACCACGATGGAACTCAGGCAAATTCTTTTTGCATAACTCGACAAGCTCTTGATCTATATCAACCATCGTAACTTTTTTAGCACCTAAAGAGAGGGCTCTTTCAATAGTAGCCCCCTCCCCCCCTCCTATTACAAGAACTTCTGCCTCTTTTTTCGCAAGCTGCATAGCTGGATAAACTAAAGCCGAATGATAAATTTCTTGATCTATTTCTGTGCTTTGCAACTGCCTGTCTATAAACAAAGTTTTTCCAAATTCCTCAACTTTGCAAATGAGCACTTCTTGAAATGGTGTTCTTTTGTGTACAAGAATGTCTTTTACAGTAAAAACCATAAAAGTGGTTTCGCTTAATCTTTCCATGACAAACAAATCGTTTCACACCTGAGCTACTTCAAAAGTTAAAATGCCATCTTGTGATTTTTCAGCTAACTTCTGTAATAAGAAACCACTTGGCAATCCTCTCATTATCTTAAGCGAATATATTTTTGTTGGTTTAAGAGTGTTAACGATTAGCTCTAAAGCTTTTATAGGATCCCCTTCTTTGCTACATGTATAAATATCGACTGAGGCGTATCCATCTTCAGGCCATGTATGAATAGAAAGATGAGACTCTGTAATAACCACAGTTCCACTTATACCAGGACCGACGATAACAAAATCATCGCTTAAGATATTACCAGAAACCAGTTTTGCCGCCTCTAACATTGTTTTTCTTATTAAACTGCAGTTGGCTAAAAAATTCGGGCTACAACCATGTAACTCTACAATTAAATGGACTCCTTTTTTGTTCAAGATTCCCACCCGCTTTTTTATTGGTAGAGGGAATTTAATAAATCATCTTTCTTAAAAGCCTTCCAAATGTTGTCAACCTCAACGTTTAGGGCTATTCTTTTAGTTCTACCATATCTTCCACGGTTTAATATCTTAGTAGAAATTATTCCCACCATATCAAGTTCATTTATTATTTCACTTACTCTTCTTGGAGTAAGGACTTCAAGTCCAAGTTTGTTGCAAAGAAGGGTGTATTTTAAAAGAATATCACCAGTCACCACAATTTTTTTGGTACGGCTTAATTCAGCGATCGATGCCAAAATGATTTTTGAGTGTAAAGGAAGTTTAGTCACAACTTCTAAAGCTGTGTCCACTTCGATTTCTTTTAATGCTTCTTTTACGTCTTCTGTTGAAACTTTGTCTCTTCCTTCTCTTTCAGCTACCTCGCCAGCCTTTCGTAATAAATCAACAGCTTTTCTTGCATCACCATGATCTTTTGCGGCTAATGCTGCAATATACGGCACAACGTTTTCTTCCAACACATTTTCAAAAAATGCGTCGTTGCACCGTGAATAAAGTATGTCTTTTAACTGATCTGCATTATATGGGGCAAAAACTAGCTCTTCTTCTCCCAAACTACTCTTTACGCGAGGATCTAAATATTCCAGAGCTTTTGTGTCGTTTGTTATTCCTATTAGTGTTACTTGGGAATTACTTAGATCACTGTTAATTCTAGTAAGTTTATAAAGCAAATTGCTATTTGTATCCCTAACTAAATAATCAATTTCGTCTATCGAAATTATAACGACTTTTTTTAGCTTTTCCATGTGATCTACTATCCTAAAATAAACTTCAGAAACTGATAATCCAGTAAAAGGTAAGTTAAGATTTAATTGTCTGCCTATCTGAAAGAGAACACGATAACTTGTGTCGTCCTTTTTTGCGTTGATATAAACAATTCCCACATCTACGTTTCTTCGCTTAGACTCTTCAGCAAGCATCCCTAATACATGTCTGACTACAGCTGTTTTTCCTGTACCAGTAAGACCATAAATAAATACATTGTTTGGTCTGCTCTGCCATAATGCAGGACTTAATATTTGCACTAACCGCTTAATTTCTGTCTCTCTGTGAGGAAGATGGACTGGTACAAAATCAGAAACTAGTACAGCTCTATTTTTAAAAATCTTACTTTGTCCAATATGAGAAAAAAGATTCTGAGCGTTCATAAGCGGTTCTAAGCTCATTTTTCGCAAACAAATAAGCTTTTACCTGCTCAAAGAAGTGATTAAGGCAAATTTTGTATTAGTTATGAAGCTATACCACCTCATAAAGTGATGCTTGCAGTTGAACTTTAAAATCTATTGAGATATTTCGAAACAATCATGAGTTTTGTAAAAGTAGCAATGACTACAGACTTCGGTCTGAACGACCACTATGTTGCCGTGACAAAGGCTGTGATTTTAAATAGATCAAAAAAACCAGTCGTGTTTCTTGACGTTTCACATAATGTGGAAAGACAAAACATTGCAAAAGCTGCATACTTATGTGCCGTATCCGCTAAACATATGGGAAAAGACACTATTCATCTAGTGGTCGTTGATCCAACGGTAGGAACAGATAGAAAAATTGTAGTTTTTAAAACAGAAAACAATGGCATATTTGTTGCTCCTGATAATGGAGTATTAAGCCATGCGCTTGAGTGGTTTGCTGGTGATATTTACTATTACATCACTAGTTTCGAAGGAGCCTCTAAAACTTTTCATGCGAGAGACATTTTTGCCCCATTAGTAGCTCAAATAATAAATGGCGAAGGAATTGACGCTTTTTTCATAAAGACGCCTAAAACATCTTTAGTTCGTTTAAAATTCCCTGAATTTAAATTAGAATCGACTTCAATAAAGGGTTCGATAATTTATGTAGATATATTTGGTAATCTTATTACCAATATACCAAATGGAGTACTAAAAGAAGAAAGCGTACAACTTGTTGCGAAGAACAAAAGATTTAGAATAAGACAATGTAAGACATATGCTGAAGGAAGAAAGGACGAATTACTACTTATTGAAGGCAGTGAGGGTTTTTATGAAATCGCAATTAATCAAAGTTCTGCTAATAAGGTGTTACAGTTAAAGGAAGGTGATGAAATTGTTTTCTTCAGGTGACAGAAGGGCAATATTAATCGGTAGATTTCAACCTTTGCATACTGGACATATTTACGCAATAAAGCAAATTCTTGATGAAAATCAAGAAATTGTTATAGCAATCGGTAGCGCACAGGCGAGTCATACACTCGAAAATCCTCTGACTGCTGGTGAGCGTGTTTATATGATTCATAAAACACTTGTTGAAGAAAAACTTGAACTATCAAGAATTTATATCATAACAGTCCCTGACATTCAGTATAATTCCATTTGGCCGATGCATGTGAAAACATATTCGCCTCCTTTTAGCATAGTGTATACAGGCAATTCGCTTGTGAAAACATTGTTTGAAGAATTAGGCTATCACGTAAAACGTCCAAATCTTTATTTGCGCGAAAAATGTTCGGGAACGAACATACGTAAATTGATGCTTGTAGGCAATCCTGAATGGAGAAACTACGTGCCAAAAACTGTTGCAATTATAGCTGAAGAACTCAAGCTTGAAGAAAGACTTAAAAACATTGCAACTAAACTCGATTAAAAAACGGTTTCGTAAGGGTTAATAATTAAGCGCATTTAACTGAATTAATGATGCTGTCTAAAACATAGTGGACATCGCGCTTTAAGATTCAATCAATGTAGAATTAACAAATTCCCCTTTTTTAAGAATTTAAAATTGTGTAGAATGATGATTCAAAACCAACATCATGAGTGTTTCATTCAACGCTTTTAGAACTTAGAGCTTGAAGTTCTTCAAATGTGTGACTGTGTTTCGAAGAGTAGAGAAGTGGGCTCAAAGTGAGGTTGAATCTGAGTGCCGTAAGTGCTTCTTTTATCGCGTTGGATTTGGAATGTTAAAGGTAAACTCCAAACTGAGTCGTAGTCAACCTATAAATGTGGCTACCCGTTTAGTTCAGTGTCCCCATATCACGAAAACTTTCAGAAGAAGTAAACTGGTTGTGCTCTCTATGCATAATCCTAATATATTGCGATGAGTAACGCACGCTTCCAAAACCGCGTGTGCCCTTTGCACTTTGTAACTCGATTACCTCATTTGTACATGCAGATAGGGTCTTTTGCAACATTCAAGTCTCTGGTCTCAACCAACGCTGTATGGCGGTACTAGTGTGATACGCGTGGATGCTTATCCAGACACGCGTTGCATAGCGTCTTTTACACTTTTTTAGAGAACAAAGCTCGGCACGTGCTGATGTGCGCACTGCCACACGCCTTATCCAGACATAATCCCATTCCTTTGTAGCGATAGTTTGAAAGGATTTTTTATGGAGCGTTATTTAGATCGATAGAATGTATGCAACAAAAATAAATCGGAGTTATACATATAATTTCGGGAAACAATGAGCAAACCAGTTGAAATCGGGGATTTAAAAGAAGGGGGATACTGTATAATCGACGGCGAACCTTGCAGAATAGTAAGTATAGAGAAAAGTAAACCTGGTAAGCATGGTAGTGCAAAGGCAAGAATAGTCGCAATAGGAGTCTTTGATGGTACGAAAAGAAGTATTGTAAGTCCAGTGGACGCAAGAATTGATGTTCCAATTATTGAAAAAAGAACGGGTCAACTAATAGCCGCATTAGGCAATAACACTTACCAAGTTATGGATCTACAATCGTTCGAAACCTTTGAGGCAAGCGTAGACGAAGAGGTATCAGGACAGCTCAAACAGGGAGATGAAGTTGAATATTGGGTGATATTAGGAAGAAGAAAAATCATGAGAAAGAAATGAAAAACATATAACCCCGATGATCGAGCTAGGAAAAACTGAAATTTATGAAGTGGATTATGAGAGGTGAGGGGTAGACGTGTCTTTTTTAGAAAGCTTGGGTACAGGTCTTAGAAAAATTCTTGATAAAATAAGTAGACATCCAGACTTAGATGAAACGACAATACTTCAAACTGTGAACGAAATAGAAAAAGCATTGATTAAAGCCGATGTTAACTTGGATCTTGTAGTAAAACTTGGCGAAACTATTAAAAAAAGGATTAAACAAGAACAGCCACCTACGGGAATCACGAAAAGAGACTTTCTTATAAAAATTATTTACGATGAACTGGTTAATCTTCTAGGCGGCGAAAAAACACAACTTAACTGGCCCAAGAAAGATAGACTCTATACAATTCTTTTGGTGGGATTACAAGGTTCAGGAAAAACGACGACGGCCGCAAAACTTGCTAAGTTTTATTCTAAAAAGGGTTACAAAGTAGGAATGATAGCGGCGGACACTTACAGGCCAGGTGCCAAAGACCAATTAGTGCAATTAGGTCAAAAAATAAATGTAAACGTCTATACATCTGAGAGCGATTCATTGACGATAATTAAAGAGGGATTAGAGTTTTTCAAAAAACAAGGCTACCATATAGCTCTCATTGACACCGCAGGGCGGCACAAAGACGAAAAAAGCTTAATGGATGAAATGAAAAAAATAGTAGATCAGATAAAGCCTGATGAAGTCTTTTTGGTAATAGATGCGACAATAGGCCAGCAAGCTAAATCGCAGGCTGAAGCTTTTTCGAAAGCCGTGACTATTGCCTCAATAATAATCACTAAGTTGGATGGATCGGCAAAAGGTGGTGGAGCCCTTTCTGCAGTTGCCGCTACAAACGCTAAAATTCGTTTTATTGGAACTGGTGAAGGAATTGACGACTTAGAACTCTTTGACGCACAATCTTTTGTTAGTAGGTTACTCGGTTTAGGCGATTTAAAGTCATTAATTGAAAAAGTAAAAGAAGCCGAAATAAATGAAAAAAGATTTGAAGAAATAGTTTCAACAGGTAAACTTACACTTCTAGATTTCGAATATCAAATTGAATCGATGGTAAAACTTGGCTCTTTCTCGAAGATTCTCGGACTATTGCCTGGTCTATCCTCTTTGCCAGCGGAACTTGTTAAAAACGCCGACAATGAAATAAAAAGATGGAAAGTAATTTTGTCTTCGATGACAAAAGAGGAGAAACTTAACCCCGCCTTACTAAATGGTTCGCGCATAAGAAGAATTGCAATAGGTTCGGGCACAAAACCAGAAGACGTTCGATCACTCTTAAAAAGATATGAATTAATGAAAAGTCAAATTAAGATTTTAAAAAGAAATAGAAACTTTATTAAGAAACTGGGTGGTGCATATAAGGTTTGATAAATCAAAATATTAAGATAGGAGAAGTTTGTGATTTATGTAGTAAAAAGACTATCGATACAACCCAAGTTTCTATCGAGTCGCAAAGAAGATGTCCTGTTTGTAGAGGATTGAGATTAAAAAAAGAAGAGTTGATAAATAATGCTCTTCAAAAAATAAACCAGAATAAATATGAATGGGACACTTTTTGGATTGGACTAAAATTAATAAAACAAAAAAGCCAAGAAATAGAAGAATTGAGACGTATTTTTAAAAAAGAGTTTAAAAAAGAACTTTTATTACAATTAGAAAAAGTTTCTGGTAAAAGAGCGCAAATCAGCAATCCCGATTTGTTTATAATCTTTAGTGAAGCAGGTAAGGTTTATGTTGAATCACGACCTATTTATATTGAGGGAAATTACACTAAACTTGTCAAATATATTTCACAGATCAAATGGATATGTCCAGAGTGTAATGGCAGTGGTTGTTTCGAGTGTGATTTTAGAGGCCGTCACTTTGCTACTTCTATTGAAGAATTATTAGAAATTCCCTTAAAAACAACTTTTTTATGCGATAAAGTATACCTACACGCTGGTGGCAGGGAAGACGTGGATGTATTAGTATTAGAAAAAGGCAGACCGTTTGTAGTCGAAATCAGAAATCCCAAAAAAAAGTTGTCGTTTAAGTTAGAAGAAATTGAACAGCTTATTAATGATTTTGCTAAAGGTATGATCGAAGTCAAATTAAAAGAATTTGTTGCGCCTACACGGAAAAGTGAAATAAAACTTATTTCTGAAAAAAGCTTCAAAAAATACGTTGGAATTGTGAAGTTTAGTACTTCTATATCTTCTACTGAGTTATTAAAATTGTCCGAATTTTTTAATAATAAATTTATTGAACAACGAACTCCATTACGTGTATTACAAAGACGTTCTGATATTCTTAGAAAAAAGCTAATAAAAGAATGCAATTTTACAAGAATCACTGATCATTTAGCAAAATTCGAAGTCGTGTGCGAAGGTGGAACTTATATAAAAGAATTTATAAATGGTGATGATGGTAGAACTTCTCCGAGCGTATCTGAAGTTCTGGGCACACAAGCAATGTGCGCAGAACTTCAGTTCGTTGGTGTGTGTGAAGAAAAATGACAAGAGCAAAAGGTCTTAGGAATAGAAGTAGAAAGCTTCTTACAAAGCGTGTACGCGAAAAGGGAATGCCCTCTGTCGCGAGAATGCTTAAAACTTTTTCAATTGGAGAGAAAGTCGTTATTAAAATCGAACCAAGCGTCCATAAGGGAATGCCGCATAGGAGGTTTCAGGGCAAGGTTGGTATAGTTAAGGAAAAGCGTGGTAGAGCGTATGTCGTAGAGGTGAGTGTAAAACCTCAACCTCGTCTTATAACTGTAAGGCCAGTTCATCTTTTACCATTTAAAGAGGGAAAATAAATGGCTAGGAAAATTATTAGCCAAGTCCCAATAACCACTGCAGAAGCAAAAGAGCTTATAGAAAAGCTAGATGAAAAATTAAAAGCGGATTCAAAAATACAAACGTTGATTCAAACTCTCACTCTCATTACTAAACTACCTATAGATAAGGCCATAGAATTGAAAAAAGCGCTCGTTTCAGAAGGCATACCAGAAAGGACTGCCACCCAATTGGTTGATTTGTTACCCGCCAGTGACACAGAATTTATTGCGATTGCAGGTTCTGATCCAACACTTCTTACTAAGAAAGAAAAGATAATGGAATTAATAAGGAAGTATAAGTTGTAAAATATAGCGACGTGTGAAAACAATGGTCACAGAACAAAAAAGACCATTAAGAGACGAGTATTTTTATGTTTTAGATGTTTTGCCGACAGGTTCCCCAACAGATCCTAGACCAGCGCATTTAAGAGAGCCCGTTGCGCAAGTAATAGGAGAAGAACATTTTTCATTACTTGAAGTCGTTCCTTTGCCTGGAATAACATTAAAGACGGGTGATAGAATTCTGGTAGGAAAAAACCCAGAAGATCGCGTTTACTCCCAAATTCTTAAAGTAAAGAGACCTATAACATATAACGATCTTTCCCCGGTAGCCCAAAGAGAATTAGAAAACATTTTGGAAATAATTATCGATATAAATGAGGCAAGATTTGTGGATTTTTTCAATTCAGCAAAACCACTTACCGTAAAGATGCATGAGCTTGAGCTCATTCCAGGAATCGGTAAAAAGCTTATGTGGGAAATTCTAAGCGAAAGAGAAAAAAAACCTTTTTCTAGTTTAGAAGATATTCAAAATAGAGTTAAAATTTCTGGATTAAAAAGAAAAATTATAGAAAGAATTATCAGAGAACTACAAGGCAATGAAAAATATCGCATCTTTGTAGCACGTTAAAACATGATACATTCCATAAAACCAAAAAAAAGACTTGGCCAAAACTTTTTGATAAGTAGCGCAATTTTAGAAGAACTAACAAAGTTAATTCCGCTAAATTCTAAAATTATTGAAATAGGAGGAGGAACTGGTGTCATAACTGAAAAACTTTTAGAGAAATCTCAAGATGTCAGTGTAGTCGAAGTGGATAAGTCACTTGCAAATTTTTTGAGTCAAAAGTTTGATGGAAAAATAAATGTGTTAAACATGGATTTTTTAAAGATGAAAAAGTTCGATTATGAAGTAATTGTGTCAGCCGTCCCTTATTATATATCTAAACTATTTCTTTTAAAATTGTATGATTTCACACCTACATGGAAGCTTGCCGTATTAATTCTACAGAAAGAATTTGTTGATAAACTTTTGGCAAAACCAGGGGCTGATAATTACAGACAGATTAGTGTTCTTTCTCAATATGCTTGGCAAATACAGAAAATCAAAGACGTGCCTAGAGAATCATTTTATCCAAGACCAAAAGTTGATTCAGTAATAATTAAATTAATACCAAAAAGCCCGTTTGACAAAGTTGAAGCATCAAAACTAAAAAAAGTGATAAATGTTTTGTTTTCTTACAGAAACAAGACTCTTAAGTCCACAATTAAGATTATTAAAGATACGAACTTTAAAAGATTAGAAGATTCGTTAAACAATATCTTATTACACAAGCGCATAAAAGAATTGGAGGTCGCCGATTTCGTTGAAATCCTTCACCATCTCTCAATTTAATTACGACGAATTCACAATTTTTGTATATCCTCATGTTTATAAACCGAGTGATGATACTTACATGTTAGCAAATGTTTTGAAAAAATGCAAAAAAGTAGATGTCGCTATCGAATTTGGTACAGGTTGCGGTTTATTATCACTGATAGCTTCAAAAATTGCGAAAGTTGTGATAGCGTATGAGACAAACGTTTATGCATTCAGGAATGCATTAAAGAACATAAAATTGAATCAGCTTCAAAATAAAATCTTTGTATTTTTAGATGAAGGTATCAATTGTCCGCAAGCTGAGTTAATTTTCATGAATCCACCCTACCTGTCTGATTTACCTTTGGGTTATCAAGATGTCGAAGCTCAAAATTGGTACGGTGGTCCTGATGGTGTCAGAATATTTTTAAGAATATTAAATCTAATAAGTAGAAAGTTAACAAAAAACGGAAAACTGCTTTTTGTTGCATCATCAACACAAAACAAACCTATTTTGCATAAAGCACTAAGAATGTATGGCTTTTCATGGGAAATTGCTGTTTCCAAAAGATACTTTTATGAAACAATTGAAATATATAAGTGCACAAAAAATGAGAGAACTAAGAGTGATATTTGTAGGTTGTGAAAAACCAGAGAATGCGGGTTTTATTTGCAGAGTTATGAAAAACTTTGGTTTTCACGAGCTATGGTTTGTCAACCCAATAGCAGATCTAAGTTTGGCCACTATAACAGCAAAGCATGCCATTGATATACTTAAAAATGCAAAAAAAGTTGCAAGCTTGCATGAGGCATTAAAAGACGTAGACATCGCTGTAGCGACAACAGCCACTAGACCAAAATCAAGAAGAAACATCTTAAGAAATTATATTACGCCAAGAGAGTTTGCTGAAAATTGGGCACAAAGTAGGGGAAAAACTGGACTGCTTTTTGGTAGGGAGGGAATAGGATTAACAAATGAAGAGATTTCAATGTGTGATTTTGTAGTTAGTATACCAACGAGTGAAGAATACCCCGAGATGAATGTAAGTCATAGCGCAGCAGTTATACTTTATGAACTCGCTATAGCAGAGGAAAGAGTTAAGGCTATTCGAGAAATGGCTGGAGAGCAAGAAAAGCAAATGCTCATCAACATACTAAAAGAGTGTCTTTTGAACACTTCTATGCCTAAACACAAATTGGAAGTGGCTATACGAGTATTTAGAAATGTAATAGGACGTAGCTATTTGAGTGAAAGAGAAGCGAAAGTTATGATAGGAGTGTTTCGTAGATTATGCCATCAAAAAGATTATCTGCCATCTTAATTTTTAAATAATATAATGGAACACGACCTTGTTTCAATTTCTCCTATTAACGGTAGATATAGAAGAGAAGTTCAAGAGTTAAGCGACTATTTCTCAGAATTTGCTTTGATGCGCGAAAGAGTGTTCGTCGAAATTGAATACTTAATCTTTCTTTCGAAATTGCTCAACTTAGATTTGAAGGCAATTAAAAAAAAGACAATAAAAATAAGAAAAGAATTTGATTTTAATGATGCAAAAAGGATAAAGGAGTTGGAAGAAAAAATTAAACACGATGTTAAAGCAATTGAAATTTTTCTTAAAGAAAAAATTGATGACAAGAAAGTATCACCATATATTCATTTTGGTTTAACATCAGAAGACATAAATAATCTGGCATACGCTCGTCTTTTAAAACGCTTCACTAAAAAGTTGTTACTTCCAGTAATTAGCGTCTTAATCTTAGAGCTTTGTTCTCTTGCAAAAAAGAGTAGCCAATGCGTTATGCTTTCACGAACACACGGACAGCCTGCTTCGCCCACGACATTTGGTAAAGAAATAGCTGTTTTCGCACAAAGACTAATGGATAGGTTCGAAAAGCTAAAAAAAGTTCGATTTGCTGGCAAACTCAATGGTGCAGTAGGCAATTACAACGCTTTTGTTGCAGCTTTTCCAGAAATAGATTGGATTAAAGAAACAAAACAGTTTGTTAGAAAGATGGGATTGGAACCTATAGTAGCTACCACGCAAATAGTTCCACATGAATCCTACTCTGACTTTTTTTACCTTATTTCCTCAATAAATAATATTGTTCTTTCATTAAATCAAGATCTTTGGTTATATTTGTCGTATGGCTATTTGGAACTACAAACAGAGGAGGAGGAAGTGGGTTCTTCGACAATGCCCCATAAAAGAAACCCGAAAGATTTAGAGAACAGTGAAGGAAATCTTGAAATTGCAAACTCGCTTCTTAAGCTACTTATTTTCAGACTACAAAGGAATCGTATGCAAAGAGACCTTTCTGATTCAACAATCAAAAGGAATTACGGCGTAGCTCTAGCTCATTCAATTCTGGGTTATAAAAGAACAATTTCTGCAATTAAAAGGATCAGAATAAATTCTGAAAAAATGTTGCAAGATTTGCTAAATCATCCAGAAGTTTTTTCCGAAGCTTTACAAGTATTATTAAGGAAGGAAGGCTCTGAAAATGCGTACTTTCAGGTGATGAAATTTGTGAAAAACAAAAAATTAACTACTGACACTTTGCTCGAAATAGCGCAAAGGTTAGGGCTTTCAAACGATTCTCTTAAACGATTCAAGGATTTAATTGACAAAAAATATGTTGGTTTGGCACCTCAAATAGCAATAATAATAGTGAGTCATATAGAAAAAAAGCTAAAGTCAAAGCTTAAAGCTCAAAAAACTTAAACTGACTCAAAAAAAGCGTTAATAGAACCTTTGAGTGGTCGTCGAAATCTCCCATCTCGAGCACTTTTTTAACATAAGGTTTTTCTATAAGTTTATTGATCCATGCAGTGCGTAACTGAAACGGTAATCCAAAAAAGATATTTCCTACAATTTCACTAAATAAGAGGGAACGTTTGACTGAACGCCACCAAGTTTTATAGCACACAAAATTATCATTATCACTCTTTAAATCTTCAACTATTTTAAGTGCGGCAACAGCAGCAAGATCTAAACCGCCTCCTGTTAACGGCTTCACGTGGCCCGCCTCATCGCCTACTGGCAAATAATTGGCATAAAGAGCGTTTTTTCCTATCCCACCCACTACAACTGGTCCTCCAAAGTACCCTTGTATCGAATACTTATCCTTTATCAAAGACAATATGTGTAGCAAGCTTTGCCTAACAGAACTAGATAATGTTGCGACACCAACTTTAGCGTAATTTCCTTGTTCATATGGAGCTATCCAGCCAAAAAATTTTGGGATTTTATGAGAAAACACAACCGTGACATGGTTTTCCTCTATAGGTCGCTCAAATTTTATTTTCGCTTGAACACCATGTAGCACTTTAAGATTTGGATTTGCTCGTGGACCCCTTGCGCCAATCACCAAATCCCCATTGAAGCGTTCTATTCCTGTCTTTACAACGGCCTTGCCATCGTGATTTATGATTTGCGCTCTTTTACCTAGTAAAATTTGAGCGCCGTTTGATAACGCAATTTCAGTTAAGGTTTTTTCGTAGTTTGGTCTATCGATCATTACCGCTTTTACTTGTGAAATAAAAAGTTCAAACTTTTTGTTGCAGGGTTCCTCTATAATTTGACCACCCATATATTTTGCTAAAATAAGACTGTTTAATTTTTTATATCCTAATAACTCGAAAAAATTTGTCCTAACAATCCCAGTACAATGCTCAGGATAGCCTATCATTTTATGTTCTTCAAAAAGTGTAACTTTAAATCCACGTTCAGAAAGCTTTGATGCCAATAATAGGCCAGCAGGTCCGCCACCGACGATAAAAATCTTTTCCATTTTTGCGCGAATTTAATTTTGCACCACGATATTTTAGATTTTCAAATGGACACTGATTATAAACAAGTAATTGTAGTTAGAAAAGATTTGAAACTTGGTTGTGGAAAAATAGCCGCTCAAGTCGCACACGCTTCCTTAGGTTCATATTTGGAATGTTTAAAATTAAAGCCAGAATGGGTTACAAGATGGAAAGAAAAAGGATGGAAAAAAGTTGTAACACGAGTTTTAAGCGAATCTGAAATTCCACCTTTAATTGAACAGTCAAAAAAGTTGAATGTTCCTTTTTTTATCGTTTACGATGCTGGTTTAACACAAATTCCACCAAACACTTTGACATGTGTAGGTTTTGGACCAGCACCAAGTGATATAATCGACAAAATCACTGGTCATCTCAAACTTTTATAAAAATAAAATAATTCTTTAAGAAACTTGTAATTTATTGCTATTATCAAAAGAGTTTATTTGTGTCTAGGTGGATCACTATATCTAGTAAGTCTCTGATGATTCAAAGTCTGGATGTTGTAAAACATCCTTGTTCCCTAGTCAGAGGTTCAACCGAGCTTAATGTTTGAATTAACTTGAAATATTGTTCGAGTTGTATGTGTTACCAAAAGCTTTTGTGTGTAAAAATCAATTGACCATTCAAATTTTATTGTAGTTAAGCACGTTTATTGTGGTTTGTGCAAGTCATTGAACCAGATTATCTGCTCTGTGTCAACTAAAACTTGGAGTTTACCTTTAACACTCCAAATCCAACGCGATAAAAGAAGCACTCCCGTATTTCTGTTTTGAAATTCGACAGTGTTCTCTATTATGCTTCGGCATGTGGTTATAGATATCTTGAAGAGCTTAGAGACTTAAAGCTACAAAAAAGTAGTATAGCTACTTTGTTTTTATTTCAAAATGAGTGTGGAGATGTGCGGCTGATTACGCGCTCACCAATTCAGCGTGGCACCATCACAAATAAGGCTTATCCGAATATTGTTATTAATCTATAAAGGTGATATAATTTTGCGTCTAAATGATGAAAGAGTGGGACTTGGTTATACTATAAATAATGAAAAGGTTAAGGTGGAAAAGTGGAAGTCATGCGATGATTTCCAAGTATCAGAAATACACCTTAATGGTAACACTGCTAAGTTTTGGACCGAATTTGTCGGAGGATGCGGTGAACTCACTTTTGGAGTTTTGGAAAAAATTGGAATTTCGACAATTAATGCCATTTTAAAAATTGCCGAACTCATCGGTATAGACATGGAATTAATAGGATATGGAGGCTTAAAAGACGCCTTTGCACACTCATGGCAATTTATAACGATTCCAGGAAAAGTACATAAATTATTTTATTCGAACATAAAGTTCTTTCCCATCGAACAAAGAAGTTCTCCATTTTCTTCTCAAGAAAGCTGGGGAAATCATTTCTGGATAAGTTTGTACACACAAGAAAAGCAATATTTAAAAGATTTGTTTAATAAGGTGGTCAAAGAGCCAATTCCAGCCTATTATGGTCTACAACGTTTTGGAGAAGAAAGCGTCGATACTCACTTAATAGGCCTTTATATTCTAAAAAAGGAGTACACGAACGCCACTAAAAAAATTCTTGAAGGAAAATGGGGGTGGTATGAAAAAGTTCTAGCTGAATGCTTAAAAGACCACGACGAAAAAAATTGCTTAAAGCTTCTCCCGCATAAACTTGTCAAACTCTTTATAAATGCTTATCAGTCATATATATTTAATAAGGCTCTCTCAAAATTTATTTGTGAAAAATATGATTTGTTTGATATTCGAGTTTCCTTTGTTGGTGTTGTTGATAAATTTGGCCTGCCAACAAAAGTTATTCCTTTTTTTAATGAAAAACATATGAGAACAATGGTTCAAAATAGAAAGGCATACCTTTTAGCAAGGTTAGCAGGATCAGAAATTGGAAAATATGATGATGAATTTTCAACATATGAATTGGAATTACTCGAAACAGATGGGCTTAAACCCGAAGATTTTATAGATACACCATGCGGAAAAATAAAAGGCTCTTTTAGGCCTATTCATTTTTGGGTTGAATGTCCCAAACTTGAAGAATATGATGAAAAAATAATGATTAGTTTTAAGTTAATAAGGGGTATGTATGCAACTGTGTTTTTACGAGAATTTGTTGAATTTATGTGATGTCGATAAAAATCTCTGTTTTAAGTACGCTTTTTGCCAAATTCTTCATTGATTCGATGAGTTTTTCTAAACCTTTTATTTCTGAACTTTTTACTGTTATCTTAAAAATTTGAGATCCATCTGGCAACCATACGCTTGAGTGGGCAACAATTTTAATAGGTAAAAGAAGTTCTTGAATTACACGCGATTTAGATGCGTTTTGTTCGATTATTCGTACTTCTCGTCCAAAAATTTGTTTCAGATCATCGTTAATTGCCTTAATTTCGTTAAAATTTAATGGTCTTAAAGGATTGACAAAAACTAACAAAGTAGAGTCCACTTCTTCTGCTTTTATTACATTTAAAGCATCAATAGCTTTATGTTTTTTCTGAAGTTTGTAAAGAGTGCGTGAAACTTCTATGTCCAGTTGGCTGATTTTGCCTTCATCCAGCTTATTCTGATCATTAATACATAAAATAGAATTAGTTAAACAGAAATTACAAACAGGAGCCTTCAAAGGTTATCACTCCGCAAATGTGAAGATGTAAGAAATAAGTATAACTATAATATCTTATGTTTGTTCTAGAATTTTTTAGTTTGCAAAAAGGGAAAAATTCGTGATGATTATATCAGTTAAACTTAAATTCCATAAAAAGAAATGAAAACGATTAATCAATTAGTGATCATTTTTTCCCAAAAAGTATAAATATGTATGCTTGATTATATTGTGTTATGTCAAAGAGGCTTACAGATAGACAACATGAACTATTGGAAAAGCTTTTTTCTGCAGCAAAGGTTGCGAAGGTTTATAGCGTAGCTAAAAGCCAAGCAGAAATAGCCCAAGAGCTTGGAATATCAAGGCAAGCGTTAAGCATACACCTAAGAAAGTTAAAAGCCGCCAAATACGTTAGAACCGGGCGTGGTTTTGTGGACATAACTCCTGAAGGCATATCAGCACTTGGAAAATCTAGTGTAGAGGCGTTTGTGCACGTCTCTGTTAATCCACAAAATCGTGAACAAGTTTATAAACAAGCAATTGAGGCAGGCGCAAATGAATTGTATCGCGTTACTGGTGAAAGTGATTTAATAGCTGTCGTAGAGTACAACAATCTCGATCCATTCTTAAAAAAGATATCTTCTCTCCCAGGTGTTAAAGAGACAAAGGCTTTCGTAATAATCGAAAAGCTAAAGTAAATCAAAGTAGCCCAAACATTGGAGAACAAATGACAATCACAGATCCGATTAAGCGAGAAATTGCTGCTAGACATTTGTTACGCTATAAAATATGCCGAAATTGTGGTGCAAAAGCTGCAATCACAGCAACAAAATGCAGACGTTGTCATAGCAAAAACTTAAGACTCAAAAAACAAGAGTTAAGAAGATAAAAAAGGGGCTCGTCGTCTAGTCTGGTTAGGACGCCACCTTGACATGGTGGAGGTCCCCGGTTCAAATCCGGGCGAGCCCACTTTTTTACTGAGTTTTCTAAATGCTAACTCTATTAATCTGATTTTAGAAAAACAAAGGACTTGCTATGCTTAACTGCTAATTCTGGACCTAAGCTGCTAGACCTACTAACTTAACCTACTACTGCTTTAGGACCTACTACTAACCTAAGCCTGCACTGAATCTCAAAACTAACTTCTAATTCTGGACCTCTGACTGGGGGCCGGTGAAAGGGAAAAAGTAGTCACGGAGAGGGTGATGAGGCTGAGCGATTAAGTAATTATTAATCACGCTGAGGCTGAACTCTTTCATGGTAGCTTCAAGCAATACTTCTTTCCAGCTATCCTAGAAACTTGAGTAATAACGACGCTAAAACATAACCCATTCCACCCCCAACGTAGTTGAAGCTTACTACTACTGTGGAGATCTCAAGGGACTCAGTAGACGAGACTAACGTGTTTATGAGAGACTCTAGCGGACTATTCGAAACCGCTATGGCAATGAGTAATATAAAGAACATGATTAGGCTGACGTTCATGAAGGAAAGTGAAACTAGAGTAGAAACTATTAAAGCGTAAATTATTAATAACCCAGAGACAACCCTTAATTTTGCAAAACGCTTAAACCCCATTTTACTAATAACGAACTGGATACTCATGTAAATTGCAGTCTCTAACTCAACGCCTATTAGTATCAGAGAGCTGGATATACCCATCTTAACGCCGAGTTCAAAGACAATTCCCATCCAGAGGTATTGAAGGAACCAGTTGAAGGCTCCTAGCATCGCGAGGGTCTTAGCTCTCTTGAATTAACGATAGTCTTCCAGTGAAGAACTTCGGCTTAATTTCTATTCTATTAAGGTAGGCAAAGTACAATAAAAAGAGAAACCCTAAGCTTGTAAGGGAAGAAAGTATTACTAAGAAGATTAGTTTGCTCGTCGTTAAATATGTTATAATAGGGGCAAGGAAGAACGCTATGGCCTCCGATCCAGAAATCAGCGAGAAAAACTTTGAGGGGTCTAGTAAGCGCTTAGACCATGTAACTTCCAAACTATATACGTAACTCCCAGTATACACCCCCAATAGAGACGAAACCGATATCCCAATGAGGTAAACCGTAATGTCGTTGAAGATCAAGGCCAAAGTAACTGTTAGGAATAAGACCAGCAGATGAATGAATGGTAACCTTCTGAAAAGTCTTTCATCATGGAGAATCAGTGGAAAAAGACCTCGTGTAACTATTACGATTCCGTAGATTGTGCCGAAAATTGGTGTGGTGTTAGTGTAAGCAATGAAGTTCGTTGAGTATATAGCAAAGGCACCTATCATAGTGAGTATTGTATCTAAGCAGACTAGGTATGGAGTCTGATCCTTCATCAGTGTTCCCAGCTCATCACTATTCTCTTAGTCAAGTGCTTTACGTATATCGTCTTTTCTTATATTGTAGAAATATTTTACTCCACTAGGATCTTTTAATAGCTTAGGATAAATTGTTTCAAATGGTAGTACAAATCCATCGGGTGTAATGACAATCTCACTTATATCATTGCCTTCCCTTCCATAATGAATAATTTCGACATCAGTATAATCCTTTAAATATAGAAGATGTGAGTTTAATAAGGGATCAAGATCTAAATTCTCATTTATAATAGCTACCTCTAAAGAATTCTTAAAATAACCTTCCTTTCCATATTGTCTATAATGTTGAAAATAACAAAATTTTTTGTGTTAATATTTACAGATATTGTAGCTATTCCCGAAGTTAATTTCTTATAATATGATAGTAAACTTAAGGTGTCACGGAATCTTTTTCAATCATTTTACGATTATTCACATATAATAAATAATGAAAAGTAGCCTGTAATCCATATAATCCATTTCTACTGAGTATTTTGATTTTACTTATGTTCAATAAAGTGGCATTCGATATTAATATCGATATTCTATCATGTTTTGAAAGTGTAGTAAGTACATAACTTAAAGTTTGAAATTTAAGGTTGGTTCTCCACCACTCACTTTTTACTTAGATGCCTGTTTGAAAAACGTTAATTTGCTTGTGTGCCTAAGCTGTTATCTAGATTTTGTGAATTCTTAGAAAGTGGCGTCATTGTGGACACAAGAAAAAAGCGAAAGCAAACCAAATATCGCCGTTGTCAGCAGTTTCGGTGTATGGAGGTTTATATAGGTTTACGAAATATACCTGTGG